>ERZ1108168.810-NODE-810-length-18265-cov-3.893959_pt1 | contig 18265 bp, 18 predicted proteins | sample MGYA00403704_ERZ1108168 | MGnify/ENA primary metagenome ERZ1108168 (study PRJEB35170, sample SAMEA104062421) | human gut metagenome | biome: human gut; feature: human-associated habitat; material: faeces | place: Denmark | collected 2012-06-12 ...
GAAGTATCCCTGCCCGGCGGACAACCTCCCCCCTTCGCAAAGCAGAACCCGGGAGCGGGCATGTTCTTTATCCGCATGCTTTATTCCTGCCTGGTGGCCGCGGATTTTCTGGATACCGAGGCCTTCATGTCCGGGAAGCCGCGCGGGAGTTGTTCAGGCTGCTGGAAAAAGAAGGCGCCTTCCATCCGGCCACTCTGATGTACCCCGCCCACCGTCAAAGCCGACGGAAAGGGATTCGCCGCATGCTGAAAGCTTCCGCTCCCTTCCCGGGGAGCGTGGATTGAAACCGCGCTGCTGGCAATCAAGGAGGCTGCGCCGGCGGTCGCTCCCCTCACGGAGGGGATTCGAGTTTAAAGGCCGGAGCTCCGATTGCATTTTCAATCAGAACTCCGGCCTTTTTCTTTTATCACCGGCTGAGCAGCCTGTAAAGCGGCTACGCGCCGAACGCCTTGGCCACGCCCTTCAGCTTTTCACGGATGGGCAGCTCGTAAGGGCAGCGCGCCTCGCACTTACCGCAGCCGATGCAGTCCCCCGCCCTTGCCGTCTGAGACTCGTAGCGCGATCTGGCCCAGTCCGCCAGATCGTAATGCTTGAGATAGTTTTCCAGCGTGAAGATACCCGGGATATCGATGCCCACCGTGCACGGCGCACAGTATCCGCACCTGCGGCAGAAATTGCCCGAAAGCCCGGCGCGGATGGCTTCGCATGCGGCCAGCTCCTCCGGTGTAAGCGGGCCGTCCTGCTCCGCCGCAGCTGTGTTCTGCTCTATCTCTTCCAACGTGGCCATTCCGGGGATGGCCAGCGTACAGGTCTTGTTTTGCAGGATGTACCGCATGGCCAGCGTACCGTCGGTGATGTTGCCGCCCGCCAGCGGCTTCATCGCAATGACCCCCACGTTCTGCGCGGCCGCACGCTCCATCAACGCTTCACCCTGGCTTTCAACGATATTATATGGGAACATGATGGTCTCGATCTCCGGATAGGAGAGCAGCCGCTCGAAGCTGTCCACCGAGTGAGCTGTTGCGCCGAGATGTCCGACCTTGCCCGCCCGGATGGCGTCCTGAATGGCAGCCACGGCGCCCTCAGCAGAAAACGCCAGCTCAAAATCAGCATCAGACTTTATATTGTGCAGCTGATACAGGTCGATATAATCCGTCCTCAGGTTGCTCAGGCTGATGCCGATGTCCCGCGCCATGTCCGCGTAACCGCGGGACATGGATTTCGTTGCAAGAATGAACTTCTCCCGCAGACCGCCGGACAATGCCTCGCCCAGATAGCTCTCCGACACAGTGTAGCCGCGCGCGGTGTCGATGTAGTTCACACCCTTTTCCACAAGGCGTTCCATCAGTGCGCGGGTTCCCCGTGCGTCGATGCGTTGGATGGGAATGCCCCCAAACCCCACAGCAGATACCTTCAAACCTGTCTTTCCCAAAATTCTGTATTGCATAACGCAGTTTCCTCCTTTTGCCGCTTGCCGCAGGCGCGGCGTTGCCTGTCAACCCCGATTATACACCCGCGCCGGTTTGTTGCAAAGTTCTTTTTGTGATATGATAGAGCAAAACGTTGAGAATGAGGCGCGGCCGGAAGCGGCCCGCCGGAGGGGAGCATGCCATGCTGAAAGAAAAAACGAACCGCTGGTTCCTGGCATTGGGCGCCGCGCTGCTGTGTGCGGGGCTGGGCGCCGCGGCACTCTGGGATCTGGAGATCGACCTCGCGCTGTATTCACCCGGGTTCCTGCCCGCCGTATTGATGGAGGCCTTCGGCTGGTTTCCTCAGTATTTGCCCGCCGTCGTGCTGTGCGTCTGTATTGCCCTGGACGGTGCGCGAAGCATGCCGCTGCGCGCCGCGGGCGGCCTGCTGGCGGTTGCCGGCAGCGGCATCCTGCTGTATATGGGCGCGCACCATCTTGTAAAGCGCGGGATGTCCAGCCCTTCCATCACACTGTGGACCGTCCTGCTGGGCGGCCTTTCGCTGGGTATATGCGCACTGGCGCTGTACCGCTCCCGCAGCGGGGGGCGCAAAAAGCTGGAATTCGTATGCCTTTGGGGCACGGTGTATCTGCTGGCCGGGCTTGCCGCCATCAACATTATCAAGGCTGTCTGGCAGCGCACGCGCTTTGACGACATGCTCACCGCCGCGGGCGGCGGCTTCGAGGGCGCGTTCGCACAGTTTACAAGCTGGATGCAGCCGTTCGGCAACGGCGGTTCCAGCTTTCCGTCCGGCCACACGGCTGCCGCGTGCAGTGTGTTCATCCTGACACTGGCCTGTGACGTCTGCCTCAAGTGGAACCGCCGCCGCACGCTGGTATGGGCGCTTTGCTGGGCCTATGTGGCCTTTATGGCCTTGTGCAGGCTCGTCATCGGGCGGCATTACCTCAGCGACACGCTGGCCGCGGCCTTTGTGATGCTGCTGCTCTACCTGGGCATGCGCAAAACAAAATGGTACCGCGCAGGCGCACGTGAGCTGACGGCTCCCGACACATAAGTATGGCATGCCATTCCGCAAAAGCCGTGAAAAGGCCGTTCCCACGGGAACGGCCTTTTCATTATATTTGCAGCTCACGCACCTGCAAAGCAAAATAATATTGGATAAAGCCCCGGCCGGACCATTCCGCCCGTACTTTATAAAAATAGAGACCCGGCGTGGTGGGTGTGCTGAAACGGCCGCCGCCCGCATCCGAAAGCTCCAGATATTCCGTCGGCTTATCGCTGACGGCACGCATCACCCGCAGCTCCGAAGGTTCCTTGGTGAACAGAATGCGCATCTGTGCGCCCGGCATCACGTCCACAGGCTGCAGCGGCACGTCCTCCGGCGAGAGCAGCGGCGTTTTTTCCTGTGTCAGAAAAAAATTCCATTCCCAGCCCGCCCGGCGCACCTCCTTGTCCGGAACAAGCTCCTCATCCCCATACAGAACTGTAATGATGGGCAGCGCGGATTCCGGGTCCTGCGTATCGAGGGATTCCTTAATAAACGCCGTCATGCCGGTAGCGATGGCCAACAGCACAGCGCCGATGATGAGCTTGCGGAAAAAAATCTTTGGCAGTTTCATACGTTTCCTCCCGGCGGGGCAAGCCTGTCGTTTTTCTTATTGTAGCATGCCGGCGTGTAAAAATCCACCCGCATAAAACAAAAGCGGCACGCATATGGGTTATAGCACCGGGTTGCGCCCGCTTGCCCGCGGCAGTTTTCCGTCCCGGCGCTCCCGCGCAGCACGGCGAGCGGCACAAAAGGGCCTGCCGTCATTTTCAACTGGGAGGAATCATTTTATGGAGCATTCACTGTATCCTGTGCCGCCGCGCTTCACTGTGCGGCGGCTGGTATTGATGGACCTTGCGGCTATTTGCACGCTGTATGGCGCTTGCGGGCGCGACACCGCCTGGGGCACACGCGAAACGCTTGCCGCGCTGTTTGGCGAAGGCGAATGGTGGGGCGGTTTTCTGGGCGGAGAGTTGGTTGTCTGCTGCGCCTGTGTACCCGCCCGTTCCGCCACGCCCCAGGCTGCCTCTCTGCGCGGCGCGCTGGCGCCCGCGCGCCTTCCGGCCCGTTTTCTGCTGCCGCCCGCCGCCACGCCCGAGGGCCGGGCCTTTGCCGGGCGCTTTCTTTCCCTGCTGGGCGAACGCCTCTGGCCGCCCTGTGCCTCCCCCGAAAAAAGGCTCGCCGCCGCAGTCCCCGTCAAAACGGGCAGCCTGCTGCTGAACGGCTTTTTCGAGGCGGGCTTTACGCTGTTCCTCGTGCGCCCGCTGGCAGCGCTGCGCCCGCATTACCTGCTGACGCCGCCCGGCCTTCGGCAGCCTGCCCCGGGAACGCCGGATGAAGACGCCGTACGGCGTGTGCACATCCCTCTGGCGGACACGCTGGCGGTCTCCCGCCTGCTGGAACAGGGCTTCTGCGGGATTGCCCTGTACGAGGGCGCGGACGGGCAGCCCGCGCTCCGGCTGGAACGACCGAACCCCGCATAAGAAGAGCGCGCCTGCCGCACCGTATATACGGACGCACATCCCGTAAAGGACACGCCCCCTGAAACGCCGCGCGCGTTTCGGGGGCGTTTGCGTTCGTTCCATTTTTTATCTGCGTGCTTTCAGCCGGAAAAATGCCCGCATTCCACACACAGATGGCAGAATTTAAAACACATTTGTTTTTCGTTCAAAAACATTCCTACAAAAATACTGTACAAAATGGCAACATCTGCCAGGAAGGGTTGACAAAACTTTGGCAGATGTATAATATTGATATTTCCGAAGAATGGGAGTAAAGTAGGTAAGTAATATCGCTTTATTTCCTATTTATATAGTATACAACATTGCGGGAGGGATATCATGGAAAAATTTGTAAACCGCATCATTGAAACAGACCGCAAGGCCCGCGAGATCATCGAGCAGGCCCAGCAGGAAAAGCAGGCTGTTCTGGCAGATGCCAAAAAACGCGCCGATGCTGAGATCGCCCGCCGCGAAGCCGAGGCCGATAAGGGACGCGCCGCCATCGATGAGGAATTCGCCCAGCGCGAGGCCCGCGAGAGCGAGCGTATGGACGCCGCCTATCTGGACGCCAAGCATGCGCTGGACAACGCCTTTGAGGCCGGGCATGACGCATGGCTGGCCGAGATCACACAAAATACGCTGGCCGCGCTGTGACGCGCGCTACGCATAACAGAAAGGGGCGAAAAGGCCATGCTTGAAAATCTGTCCGCGCTTGCCATCGTACCCAAGGCCAAGGCCATCGCCGCACGCCGCCTTTCGCACAGCGATTACCTGGAGCTGATGCGCAAGCGCAGCGTCATTGAGGTGACGGCCGCGCTGCAGAGCCATCCCTATTTTAAGGACAGCCTGAAAGGGCTTTCCCAAACCAACCTGCACCGCGCGCAGATCGAAGAGGCACTCAGCAAGGACGTTTATTACAAATACGAATCGCTGATGCGCTACAGCTTCCGCAAGGGCAAGTTCGGAGCGTATTTTTTAATGCGCAGCGAGATCAACGAGCTTCTTGCCAAGCTGCGGCTTCTGTCCATGGGCTTCCGGCATCATTATATCATCCAGGTGCCCGGCTTTCTGATGCCCAAAACCAGCTTCAGCCTGCTCAGGCTGGCCAAGGCCGAAAGCGCGCAGGACTGCCTTGAGGTAGTGGCCGGCACGCCCTACGCCAAGGTGCTGGCCGGCGTGCTGCCCGCCGCGGGCCAGAAGCTTGATTATCTGAAATGCGAGCATGCGTTTCAGTCTTACTTCTACACCACTGTTCTGGCGCAGATCGACCGCGACCTCTCCGGCCGCAGCGCAGCGGACACAAAGCGCCTGTTCCGTATGGAAGCGGAGATCTACAACCTGGACCTCCTGTTCCGCGCCAAAGCGTTTTTCAGCCCCCAGCTCACACCCGAAGACCTGAAAAAGCTCCTTATACCGGTGTACGGCGTGCTCTCGGCCAAAAACATGAACGCATTGGCCGATACCCGGGGGCTGGACGAATTTTTGAAGCTGTACAACGCGGGCCGCGCGGGACAGGTATACGGCGCCCGCTCGGCAGACCCGGCGGATGCCTCCGAAGTATCCGAAACGCGCGCTCTGTACCGCGCCGCGCAGAAGCTGCTGCATTTTTCCAGCACGCCGCAGACGGTGCTTGCCGCGCTGTTGTGCCTGGCCAATCTGGAGCGCAGCAATATCATCAACGTCATCGAGGGCGTGCGCTACGGCCTTTCGCCGGAGCAGATCAGCGCCTTCTTGAAATACTGACCGTATCGCGGCAGCCGGACGCCGCGGCCATCCCCTTCCCCGCGCCGGGGCGCGGGAGCAATTGAAAAGAAGCGAGGTACCACAGCATGGGCATGGTAAAAATGAAGCACATTAACATCTACGGGCCGGAGCAGGACCCCCAGCAGACGCTTGAAGTGCTTGCCAAGCTGGCGTGTTTCCACCCCGACAAGGACGCCGAGCGCATCAACGCAGCGGCGGGCGCGGCGGAAAACCTGTACACGCCGCTGCTGGCCAGCACGCTCGGGCTCATCAAGGACGTGGGCGGAGATCCCGCTCTGCAGGAATACCGCGGCAGGTTCTTCGAATACGGCGCGGTGAAGGACGAGGTGGAGGCGCTTTCCGCCCAGGTAGCTGAGCGCGGCAAGCGCCAGGCTGAGATCAGCGCAAAGCTGGCCACCTATGCCCAGACAAAAACGCAGCTGTACCATCTGACAGGCCTGCATACAAGCGTGGACGAGATCTTCGCCTGCAAATACCTGAAGGTGCGCTTCGGGCGCATCCCCAAGGACAGCTACCTGAAGCTGCCGTATTACGACGACCACTCGTTCACCTTCAGTGAGTACGACTTTGACGGCGAGTATTACTGGGGTATGTACTTCGTGCCCGAAAGCCACGCCAAAGAAGTGGACGATATCTTCGCCAACTTGTACTTCGAGCGCATGTGGGTGCCGGATTTTGTGCACGGCACGCCTCAGGACGCGCTGGCGCAGATCATGACGCAGGAAAGCGAACTGCAGGCCGAGCAGAAAGAGCTGGACAACATGAGCGACATCGCCGCGCCCGCAGACATCGAGCGCCTGCGCGAATACGCCTCCTGGCTCAACTATGAGATGCAGATCTTCGACATGCGCAAGTATGTCATCACGCTGGAGCACACGTATTATATCAGCGGGTATGTGCCGGAAAGCGATGTAGAACGCCTGAAGCAGGGGCTGCTGATGGTGCACGGCGTGAAAGCCTGCGAGGACGACGAAGCCGATGCCGTGGACGGCGCTCCGGACCGCCAGCCTCCCGTCAAGCTGAAAAACAACTGGTTCGCCCGGCCATTTGAAATGTTCATCACCATGTACGGCCTGCCCGGCTATGGAGATCTGGACCCCACCGGCTTTGTGGCCGTCACTTACGCGCTTCTGTTCGGCATCATGTTCGGCGACGTCGGCCAAGGCGTGCTGCTGGGCCTTATCGCCTATTTCGTCATGTGGAAAAAAATGCACATGGAGCTTGGGCGCGTGGTAGCACGGTGCAGCGTTTTCAGCGTTATTTTCGGTTTTCTGTACGGCAGCGTGTTCGGCTACGAGCATGTGCTGGACCCGATGTTCCACGCGCTGGGCTTTGCTGAAAAGCCGCTGGAAGTACTGGCTCCCGAAGGCATCAGCAACATCCTCATCGCCAGCGTGGTGGCGGGCGTGCTCATCATCGTTTCCGCCATCGTCACGGGCATCATTTCCAATTTGCGCAAGCACATCATTGCAAAGACCATCTTTTCCGTAAACGGCGTTTCCGGGCTGGTGTTTTACGTCAGTCTCATCGCGCTTCTGCTGCCGATGCTGGGCATGGAGCTTACCTTCGTGGGCAGCGTGCCGTATCTTATCCTGTGCATCGCGGTGCCGTTCTTCCTGATGTACTTTGCCGAGCCGCTGAGTGCGCTGTGCGCCGGCGAAAAGCCCGAGGGCTCGGTGGGCGATATCCTTCTCAATGGTTTTTTTGAGATGTTCGACACCGTGCTGAGCTTTGCCTCCAACACCATGAGCTTTCTGCGTGTGGGCGGATTCGTATTGGTTCACGCGGGCATGATGACCGTCGTGTTCACGCTGGCCAATATGACGGGCGGTGTATTTTATGTACTCATCGTCGCCGTAGGCAACGTGTTCGTCATGGCGCTGGAGGCGCTGTTCGTAGGCATTCAGGTGCTGCGCCTGGAGTTCTATGAGATCTTCAGCCGCTTTTTCGACGCGAACGGCGTTCCCTTCGCCCCGCTCAGAATCTCTCTGGACCCAGCCGCGGACAAGGCCGAATGAACCTCTGTGCGCATGGGCCGCACCGCTGCCGTACGCAGCTTCTTTTCTGCTACCCCGCCCGGACGGCTCCGGGGTTTGTGAATAGATTTTTTTATAGTTTTGCTGTGCAAAGCTATAAAAAACGGTCCTGTGGGCCGTCCCGGCCCACGGCCTAAGATTTCAAGCGCCCGGGCACAAAGTGCCCGGATGCGTGTAAAAAATAGTAGCTGCGCTATTATTTTTTATATCAACACAACGCCGCTTTGCGGCAGAATGGAGTATCTGTTATGAAAAAGATGAATGTTAAAAAGTTTGCCCGCACCTTTCTGGTACTGATTGCCGTATTCGCACTGGCGTGCGCCTTTTCCAGCATGGCCTTCGCCGCCGACGGCGAGACCGCAGCCGCCGCTCCCGACAACAATATGGGCATCGGCATGATCGCCGCCGCCCTAGCCGTGGGCGTCGCCGGCATCGGCGCCGGCATTGCCGTCGGTTCCGGCGCGCCCGCCGCCATCGGCGCCCTCACCGAGGACCCGAAGAGCTTCGGCAAAGCGCTGATCTTCGTGGTTCTGGGCGAAGGCATCGCGCTGTACGGCATGCTCATCGCCATCCTCATCATCACCAAGTTTTAAGCCATGAAATATTTCCTGATCAGCGACAACGTGGACACGCTGGCCGGCATGCGGCTGGTGGGCGTCAGAGGCGTCGTGGTGCACGAAGAGGACGAAGTGCGCGCGGCGCTGGACAAGGCCTGTGCGGACCCGGACATCGGCCTTGTGCTCATCACCGACAAGCTGGTCGCGAAATGCTCCGCGGTCGTATTTGAATACAAGCTCACGCGCAAGCGGCCGCTCATCGTCGAAATGCCGGACCGCCACAGCGACTCGAACCCCGGCGAAAGCATCAAACGCTATATCTCCGAGGTCGTGGGCGTTAAAATTTGAGGTGACGAGCATGAATAAGAAAGCAGCCGAGCAGCAGCGCGCCGTGCGCAGCATGGAAACGCCGGAGCAATACTCCGAGTTCGAGGACTCTGTCATTGAAGCGGCAAAAACGCAGGCGCAGCGCATCATCGACGACGCCAGGCGCCAGGGGGACGCCAACTTTGACAAGCTGATGGAGGGCCACCGGGGCGACCCGCTCATCCCCTACCGGGAAGAGGCCAAGAACCGTCTGGCCCGCAAAATGGCCTCGGTCAAGCAGGACAACCGCAAAAAGCTGCTGGTGTACCGCAGCCAGCTTGTGAACGGCCTGTTTGCCGAAATGGAAGAAGCGCTGGAGGAGTACACCGGGACACCCGCTTATGCCCAGCGCGTGGCGGACGCGCTGGCCAGGCGTGCACCGGAAATTTCCGGCAAATGCACGGTGCGCCTGCGCCGTGCCGACGAGGCGCTGCTGGCCCCCGTGGTGAAAAAGGCCCTGCCCTCGGCGGATATCGCCGTGGACGGTTCCATCCGTCTGGGCGGCGTCAAGCTGGAAACACAGCATATCCTGTACGACGAAACGCTGGATTTCGCCGCCGCAGCCGAGCGCGCCGCCTTTTTGACGCGCTGCAAGCTGCGGGTGGAGTAACGCGCGCCGCGCCCATCCGGGCGCGCAGGCGCGCAAACGAGTATGGGCCGCTGCCGGAAAAGCCGTTTTTTCAAGCGTTTTTTCCGGACGGCCTGGAATTAGGAGCAAGCCTATGAAAGATGTAATTTATTCGATCAACGGGCCTGTCGTCACGGTGAAGGATACCAGCACGTTCGGCATGGCGGAGATGGTGTACGTCGGAAACGCGGGCCTCATCGGCGAGGTCATCAGCGTCAGCGAAGCGCGCACCACCATCCAGGTGTACGAGAACACCACCGGCCTGCTGGTGGGTGAGCCCGTCAAGGGCACCGGCGCGCCGCTCTCCGCCACGCTCGGGCCCGGCATCATGGAAAATATTTTTGACGGCATCGAGCGTCCGCTCACGGATATCGCCCAAAAAAACGGCGCGTTCATCGCCACGGGCGTCCATGTGGACAGCCTGGATATGGCCCGCAGGTGGGATGTGACCGTCACCGTCAAGCCCGGCGACAGCGTTTCGGGCGGTACGGTCGTCGCAACCTGCCCGGAGACCAGCATCATCACCCACAAAAGCATGGTGCCCCCGGATATTTCCGGCGTCGTTACCTGGGCCGCTGAAAACGGCCAATATACCGTGACGGACCCCATCTGTAAGATAACGACGGCCTCCGGTGAGGAAAAGACCATTTGTCTGGCACAAAAGTGGCCCATCCGCACGCCCCGTCCCGTGGCCGCGCGGGAGCCCATCGGCCGTCCGCTCATCACGGGCCAGCGCGTCATCGACACGCTGTTTCCCATTGCAAAGGGCGGCACGGCCGCCATTCCCGGCGGCTTCGGCACCGGCAAGACGATGACGCAGCACCAGCTTGCCAAGTGGAGCGACGCGGACATCATCATCTATGTGGGCTGCGGCGAGCGCGGCAACGAGATGACGCAGGTGCTGAACGAATTCCGCGAGCTGATCGACCCCAAAAGCGGCAAGCCCATGACGGAGCGCACGGTGCTCATCGCTAATACCAGCAATATGCCCGTGGCCGCACGCGAGGCGTCCATCTACACGGGCATCACGCTGGCGGAATACTACCGCGACATGGGCTACGACGTGGCCATGATGGCGGATTCCACGTCCCGCTGGGCAGAAGCGCTGCGCGAGATCTCCGGCCGTCTGGAGGAGATGCCCGCCGAAGAAGGCTTCCCCGCCTACCTGCCCAGCCGCTTGGCCGCGTTCTATGAGCGCGCGGGCTGCGTGCAGTCCCTTTCCGGCGCGGCGGGCAGCGTGTCCATCATCGGCGCGGTTTCGCCCCAGGGCAGCGATTTTTCGGAGCCCGTCACCCAGAACACCAAGCGTTTCGTGCGCTGCTTCCTGGCGCTGGACAAAAGCCTCGCCTACGCGCGCCATTACCCCGCCATCAACTGGACCATGAGCTACAGCGAATATTACGAAGACCTGGACCCCTACTACACCGAGCATCTGGGTGAAAAGTTCTGCACCATGCGCGGCCGCATCCTGGGCCTGCTCAGCGAGGAAAACAAGCTGATGGAGATCGTCAAGCTCATCGGCTCGGATGTGCTGCCCGACAGCCAGAAGGTCGTCATTGAGACGGCGCGCGTCATCCGGACGGGCTTTCTGCAGCAGAACGCTTTCCACAAAAACGACACCTATGTGCCGCTGGACAAACAGATGTGGATGATGGAGGCCATTCTCCACCTGTATGACCGCGCCGTGGAACTGGTGGACAAGGGCGTTCCCGTCAGTGCCATGGCCGAAGCGGGGCTGTTCGACAAGCTGGTAAAGGTAAAGTATGAGATTCCCAACGACAAGCCGGAAATGTTCGGCGAGTACAACAAGGAGCTGGACGATATGTGCGCGCAGCTGCTTGCAAAGCAGACCCCTGCGGCGGGCTGAACGGAAAGGAGCGTTTGCATATGGCAATGGAATATTTGGGCCTTTCTGACATCAACGGCCCGCTTGTCGCGGTGGACGGCGTAAAAGGCGTCGGCTTCGAGGAAATGGTGGAGATGAAAACCGCCACCGGCACGCGCCTGGGCCGCATCGCGGCGTTGGAAGGCGAGCGCGCCGTCATCCAGGTGTTTGCGGGCACCAGCGGCATGACGCTTTCAGGCACGGCCAGCCGCTTTACGGGCAGCCCCATGCGCCTGGCGCTCGCGCCCGAGATCGTGGGCCGCATTTTCAACGGCGCGGGCGAACCCATCGACGGCCTCGGCCCTGTTTACGCCGAGCACTTCGAGGATATCAACGGCAGCGCCATCAACCCTGTCTCCCGCAGTTATCCGCGCAACTACATCCGCACGGGTATTTCTTCCATCGACAGCCTTATTACGCTGATCCGCGGCCAGAAGCTGCCCATCTTCTCCGGCAGCGGCATGAGCCACAACAAGCTTGCCGCGCAGATCGTGCGGCAGGCCAAGCTGAGTGAGGATGAGGGTGCCAACTTCGGCGTGGTGTTCTGCGCCATGGGCGTGACCAAGGACGTGGCGGAATATTTCCGCCGCAGCTTTGAAGAATCCGGCGCGCTGTCCCGTGTTACAATGTTTTTGAACCTCTCGTCCGACCCCATTGTAGAGCGCATCCTCACGCCGCGCTGCGCGCTGACAGCGGCCGAATACCTCGCCTTTGAGCAGGGCATGCATATCCTCGTGGTGATGACGGATATGACCAGCTACGCCGAAGCGCTGCGCGAATTCTCATCCTCCAAGGGCGAGATCCCGGGCCGCAAGGGCTATCCGGGCTATCTTTATTCCGACCTCGCCAGCCTGTACGAGCGCGCGGGCGTTATCGAGGGGCGCGAGGGCAGCGTAACGCAGATTCCCATTCTGACGATGCCCAACGACGATATCACACACCCCATCCCCGATTTGACAGGCTATATCACCGAAGGGCAGATCGTGCTGGACCGCTACCTGGACCAGCAGGGCGTTTATCCGCCCATCAGTGTTCTGCCCAGCCTGTCCCGCCTGATGAAGGACGGCATCGGCGAAGGCTACACCCGTGCCGATCACGCGGACGTTTCCAACCAGCTGTTCGCCAGCTACGCCAAGGTAAACGACGCGCGGGACCTGGCCAGCGTCATCGGCGAAGAGGAGCTTGGCGAGACCGATAAACTGTATCTGGATTTCGGCGCCCACTTCGAAAAAGAATTTCTGGGCCAGGGCCCCAATGAGGACCGCACCATCGACCAGAGCCTGGACCTTGGCTGGCGCCTGCTCTCCATCCTGCCCCGCGAGGAGCTGGACCGTGTGGACGAAGCCGTGCTGGAACAGCATTACCGCAAGCATTGAGCCGGCCGCCCATGCGGGCCGGACAGATTCATTGAAATGGAGGTGAGCCCATGGCCGAACAGATCTTCCCCACAAAGGGCAATTTGATCGCCTGCAAAAAAAACCTGACGCTGGCAAAACTGGGCTTCGACCTTTTGGACCGCAAACGCAATGTGCTGATGCGCGAGATGATGAAGCTCATCGACGAAGCGGCCGGTATGCAGCGCGCCATCGGCGACACGTTCATCAAGGCATACAAAGCGCTGGAGAGCGCCAATATCACGCTGGGCATCGAGCATGCCCTGGAGGGCGCCGTTCCCGAGGAAAAAGGCTTTTCCGTCACGGGACACAGCATCATGGGCGTGGACCTGCCCACCGGGCATCTGGCCAGCCGGCCTCTGTACCCCTACTACGGCTTCTCCGGCAGCAATGCCCAGCTCGACTACGCCTATGTCTGCTTCGATAAAGTCAAACAGCTCTGCGCGCAGCTCGCAGGCATTGAAAACAGCGTTTACCGGTTGGCCATGGCCATCAAAAAGACACAGCGCCGCGCCAACATGCTGGAAAATGTGGTCATTCCCCGCCTGGAGGGCAACATCAAATTTATTTCCGGCACGCTGGAAGAGCATGAACGCGAAGAATTCACGCGTTTGAAGGTCATCAAACGGATGAAGGTAAAAAAATAGCCTTATGCTTTTTCGTGTCCGCAGCCTTTTCCCGGCCGCGGCCGTCACAGACAGAAAAACGACCGTTTCCTGCAAAAGCCATCGCCCCCGGCGGCGCATCCCGCGCCTACCGGGGGCGATGGCTTTCATAACCTGTGGAACAGACGTTTGCGCATTCTGCCCGGAAAAATTTGAATGATTTGTGAACTTTCCCGATTCCCGCTTGACGACAGGTATATTTTGCCGTATATTAGTTAAGCATCCTAATTATTAAAATTGTTAACAATTAGGCATATTAACTTTTAACAAGCAAATCCAACAGGAGGTAAACCATGAAGGGGCTGGAAAACAACGCAGCCGAGCTGTTCCGGCTGATGGACCGGGTGCGCAAAGCCTGGCAGAGCGTCACCCCGTGCGAACATCTGAGCAAATCTCAGTTTGGCACACTTATGGCCATTGCCCACCACGGCAGAATGCCCGGGCAAAGCTGCACGCCGTCTCAGGAACATGGCGCTCTTACGCTGACCGCGCTTGCGGGCGCCATGCATCAAAGCCTGCCCGCATTGAGCCAGCGCGTCAGCGCGCTGGAGGCACAGGGCTATGTGGAGCGCGTGCCCGACCCGGATGACCGGCGTGTCATCGGCGTCTGCGTCACCCCGGAGGGGCGCACTGTGATGGAAGTGGCCTACCGCCGTTTCGGCAGCATTCTTTCCCGGTCGATCGACTATCTTGGCCCCCAAAATTTTGAAACGCTTTTGCATCTGCTGGGCGAACTGGCCATTGCGCTGGAGCAGGCGGTCGCCGCACAGGAAGAAGAACGGGAGAGTGATTCCAAATGATGAAATTGAAGCGCTACCTAAAGCCCTATATCGGCTTCGCGCTGGCGGCCATCGTGCTGATGTTCTGCCAGGCCGCCGTGGATCTTAATTTGCCCAACCTCATGAGCGATATCGTGAATGTGGGCATCCAGCAGGGCGGTATCACCGAGGCCGCGCCAAAAGAGGTTTCCGCCGAGGGCTTGCAGCTGATGAGCGCCTTTATGTCCGAGGAGGACCGGGCTCTTGCCCAAAGCCAGTATGTCCTGGCCGAACAGGCAAACATGACGGCGGATGAATGGGATCGGTTTGTGACAGATTGGCCCAAGGTATCTGACACCGATGTATACCGACAGATTCCGAATCTGGACGACAGCACGCAAGCTCAACTGGACAGCGCGTTCAGCCGTGCGTCCTATGCGCTGATGACCGTTGTTAAGGACCTTGCCGAGCAAAGCGGGCAGGACATCGCTGCCGGCGACACCGACAGCAAGGCCATGGACATGTCCAAACTGGGCGAGCTTGTCCCCATGCTTGCCATGCTGCCTCAGGGCATGGTAGACGATGCCATTGCCGCTGCCGCCGCCACGCCGGAAAGCATGCTCAGCCAGACGGCCGCCGTGTTCACCAAAGGCTTTTACATGCAGCTTGGCGCGGATACAGACGCCATGCAGACAAGCTATATCTTCCGCACCGGCGGCAAAATGCTGCTGATGGCCCTTCTGCTGGCCGTGTGCGCCATCAGCGTCGGCTTCTGCGGCAGCCGCATGGGCGCGGGCATCGCGCGGGATCTGCGGCGGGATATTTTCGCAAAAGTGACCAGCTTTACCAACAATGAATACGACAAATTCGGCACCGCCAGCCTCATCACCCGCAGCACCAACGACGTGACGCAGGTGCAGGGGCTTGTAACGATGGGCCTGCGTATCATGTGCTACGCGCCCATCATCGGAATCGGCGGCACCATTATGGCCCTGAGCAAAAGCGTGAGCATGGCGTGGGTCATCGCGCTGGCCGTAGTGCTCATTCTGGGCCTCATCTGCACGATCTCCGCCATCGCCATGCCCCGCTTCAAGATCATGCAGCAGCTGGTGGATAAGCTGAACCTTGTCAGCCGAGAGAACCTTTCAGGCATGATGGTCATCCGCGCGTTCGCCACGCAGGATTTTGAAGAAAAACGCTTCGACAAAGCCAATAAGGACCTTGCCGACAACAACCTGTTCGTGTTCCGCGCCATGGCCACGATGATGCCTGTGATGATGCTGGTAATGAACGGCGTTTCCCTGCTGATCGTATGGGTCGGCGGCCACCAGATCGCGGATTCCGCCATGCAGGTGGGTGACATGATGGCCTTCATCCAGTACACCATGCAGATCATTATGAGCTTCCTCATGATCAGCATGATGTTCGTGATGGTACCCCGCGCCTCCGTCTCGGCGGGCCGCATCGCGGATGTCCTTGCCAGCGAAACCAGCGTGCAGGACGCGCCCCAGCCCAGGCACCTGCCGGAAAAAGTGAAAGGGCTTGTGCAGTTCAACGACGTCTCCTTCCATTATGAGGGCGCGGACGAAAATGTGCTGGAGCATGTAACCTTTACGGCCCGGCCCGGAGAGACAACGGCCTTCATCGGTTCCACCGGCAGCGGCAAATCCACGCTTATCAATCTCATTCCCCGTTTTTACGACGTATCGGCCGGCAGCGTCACAGTGGACGGCGTGGACGTTCGCGACATCCCACAGCATGAGCTGCGCGACGCCATTGGTTATGTGCCGCAGAAAGGCGTGCTGTTCAGCGGGGACATCAGCTCCAATCTGCGTTACGGCGGCGAGGACGCCGACGCGGATGTGCTGCGCCGGGCCGCCGAGGTGGCCCAGGCCACGGAATTCATCGACGAGCTGCCGGACGGCTTTGAAACCGCCATCAGTCAAGGCGGCACCAATGTTTCGGGCGGACAGCGCCAGCGTCTTTCCATCGCCCGCGCGCTGGTAAAGAAAGCGCCTGTTTACATCTTTGACGACACCTTCTCCGCGCTGGATTTCAAAACAGATGCAAAGCTGCGCAAGGCATTGAAGGGCTACACCGAAGGCGCCACCGTGCTCATCGTGGCACAGCGCGTTTCCACCATCATGCATGCCGAACAGATCGTGGTGCTGGACGAGGGCCGCGTTATGGGCATCGGCACGCACAGGGAGCTGCTGGCAAGCTGCAAGACCTACCGTGAGATCGCGGAAAGCCAGCTTTCAAAGGAGGAATTGGCATAATGGCAGAGCAAAAACACAGAGGCCCCATGGGCGGCGGCCCCCGCGGCATGATGCCCGGTGAAAAAGCCAAGGACTTCAAAGGCACCATGGGAAAACTCATTTCATACCTGGGCAAATATCTGCCCGCCATCATCGCGGTGATGCTGTTTGCCATCGCTTCCACCGTGTTTTCCATCATCGGCCCGAAAATTCTTGGCAACGCCACCACCGAGCTGTTTAACGGCATCATCGCCCAGCTCACGGGCACCGGCGGCATCGACTTTGAGGCTGTGGCCCGCATCCTGCTCTTCCTTGGCATTATATATCTGGTCTCAGCCGTGCTGTCTTATATCCAGGGCTTTATCATGACAAAAGTCTCTACCCAGATCAGCTACGGAATGCGCAGGGATATCAGCCAGAAGATCAACCGCATGCCTCTGGCTTATTTTGACCGTGTACCCAACGGTGAAGTGCTCAGCCGCATCACCAACGACGTGGACACCGTGACGCAGACACTCAACCAGAGCATGACGCAGATCGTCACCAGCGTGACGCAGTTTATCGGCGTTCTGGTGATGATGCTCACCATCAGCCCGCTGATGACGCTGGTTGCCCTGTGCATCCTGCCGCTGAGCCTCACCATCGTCAGCAACGTGGTCAAGCGCAGCCAGCCCTTTTTCCAAAAGCAGCAGGCTTATCTGGGCCACGCCAACGGACACGTGGAGGAGATGTATGGCGGTCATCTGGTGGTAACGGCCTTCAACGGTGAAGAAAAAAGCATCAAGACGTTCAACGAAATCAACGATAACCTGTATAACTCGGCCTGGAAAAGCCAGTTTCTCTCCGGCATGATGATGCCGCTGATGAACTTTGTCGGCAACCTGGGCTATGTGGGCATCTGTATTCTGGGCGGGTTCCTTTCGCTGAACGGCACCATCACCGTGGGCGACATTCAGGCGTTTATCCAGTATGTGCGCAGCTTCACGCAGCCCATCCAGCAAATCGCCAACATCTCCAATGTGCTGCAGCAGACAGCCGCGGCCGCCGAGCGCGTGTTTGAGTTTCTGGACGAGACGGAGGAAACGCCCGACCCCGAGCAGCCTCTCTCGCCGGACCTGATTCAGGGTGAGGTCGCATTTGCCCACGTCCATTTCGGGTACACACCGGAAAAAACCATCATCAACGACTTTTCCGCCATCATCCAGCCCGGCCAGAAAGTAGCCATCGTAGGCCCCACCGGCGCGGGCAAAACCACCATGGTCAAGCTGCTGATGCGTTTTTACGACGTGAGCGAGGGCGCTATCCTTCTGGACGGCTACGATGTGCGCCAGTTTGCCCGCAACGACCTGCGCGATATGTTCGGCATGGTGCTGCAGGATACCTGGCTGTACAACGGCACCATTCTGGAAAATATCCGCTACGGCCGCCTTGCGGCTTCGGACGAGGATGTGCTGGCGGCCGCCAAGGCCGCGCAGGTGGACCACTTTGTGCGCACGCTGTCTCAGGGTTACGACACTGTGCTCAACGAGGAAGCCAGCAATATCAGCCAGGGCCAGAAGCAGCTGCTCACCATCGCCCGCACCATCGTCTCCGAGCCGAAGATCCTCATCTTCGACGAGGCCACCTCCAGCGTGGATACCCGCACGGAGATCGCCATCCAGAAAGCCATGGACCATCTGATGGAGGGCCGCACCAGCTTTATCATTGCCCACCGCCTGTCCACCATCCGCGACGCGGACCTCATCCTTGTGATGAAGGACGGAGATATTGTAGAGACAGGCAAACACGAAGAGCTGCTTGCCAAGGGAGGCTTCTATGCGGAGCTGTACCAAAGCCAGTTCGCGGATGTGAACGACGAGGCGGTGTAACATCGTCCGACCCTTTCCCCTTCGCGCGTCCCGTCGGGGGACCACTGCCGCTGCAGAACTCTTTTCTGCTCAAAACAATAACAAAACAGCGCGTGCTTGCCGGTGTCAG
>ERZ1108168.812-NODE-812-length-18238-cov-7.734257_pt1 | contig 18238 bp, 14 predicted proteins | sample MGYA00403704_ERZ1108168 | MGnify/ENA primary metagenome ERZ1108168 (study PRJEB35170, sample SAMEA104062421) | human gut metagenome | biome: human gut; feature: human-associated habitat; material: faeces | place: Denmark | collected 2012-06-12 ...
ATCAGGTACTATGCCAAATGGTGATCCTGCACCTAAAAGAGATCCTAATGATGGTCAAAAAGGGACAAAAACGGCTATTGGTGTTGTAATCGTTGCTGGTGGTGTTAGGAGTGTATTGGAGTTGACTAACCCAGATCCTAATAAAGATGCGATTGAAGCACATGAAGAAAGGGCTAAAACCTCTTAAACACAACCGGTACAAGATGACCAGGGATTATGGGAGAAATTCAAAAAAATGGATGTTTAATGAATAAAGTTTGTTTATGAAAGATTTTTTTATTAATGTAGGTAGAAAGTTATTTATCCCTACGATTACTTTAATAATTACTTATTGTGTTTTGTATCAATATATAGCAAATTTCTCTTATCTTATTGTTATAAAACTAATATTGTTGATTTTATCCGTATTCTTATTTATAGGATGGATATTCGAATTCTTTAATGAGTCAAAACATAACAACAAGAGTCAAAAGCCTACGAAGAAAATAGTTAAGAACTTCTATTTGAAATCATATGTGATAATTGTTCAAGTATTTTGTTATTATTGTGCGATTTATTTTCTGTTTTTTTTAGATAAGGAATCTATTCTATTCAATTACTTACTATTGTTTTTATTTGGATTATTGATTGGATGTAGAATTACACGTAAAGCCAACAGCTCTTTCGAGAACATTCAAGATAAATGAGTGGTCATGAGTGTGTATCTATTGGTTGTTAATATAATGAATATATTGGGATTGAACAATGAAAACCGTTTATAAAATATATACGATAGGGATAGTTGTTCCACAGGATTCTGTTTATCATGGTAATGCTTCTTATAGCAAAGCTACGGATGAATGGAACGGTCATTACATGTATTGTACTTGGCAAAAAAGTACCCCTGAGATGTTTATGGTTCAAACTCCCGAGGGTTATATCGGTGCAGATCATGTAGGCATTGATTCTCACCGTAACTATGCTTATTATTACTATGTCCATGATCATTTGGGTAATGTTCGTATCACCCGTAATTCTCAGGGCTATTACCAGAATCAGTCTTTGGAATATTATCCCTCCGGTGTTCTGTTTGACCGTAGTTCTGAGCAGAGTCGTCAACCTTATATGTTTGGTGGGAAAGAATTGGTGAGCATGCATGGGCTGAATGAATATGACTTCACAGGACGCTGGCAGGATCCGCTTATATCGCGGTTTACTTCGATAGATCCGTTGTGTGAAAAGTACTATTCGATAAGTCCGTATGTGTATTGTGCGAATAATCCGATGAGAAATATTGATATTAAAGGTGATAGCACTACTATTTTGAATCTGGGATATGGTTTAAATCAGCACATAGCAATGCTTATACAAAATAATGAAGGGTTATGGCAATACTATTCTGTTAATGGAGATAATGTATATGCATCAGAAAATCATACAGGTGGACGTGAATCGGATGACTTGAGTAAAGGATTTTTTAGCTCTCCTCAAGAATTTATGGACAGTGAATATTAATCAAGCTGGTGATAAGAATGATGAGAACATTAATTCTTATGGATATTCTGAGGGGTACATATTGCCAACCACAGCAGAGCAGGATAATATAGCGAGAGAGACATTTGTTTCTATAAGTGAAAATGAAGAATATAGCTTTAATCCTTTTAATCCTAATCAATGTGCTACAGTTACTCAGAAAGCATTAAATGCAGCGGGAATCAAAACGGCAAGGAATAATATACGTATTGTGCAACGACAGTTTAGGCAAAAAGAATATGTGATTGACATGAAGCCTTATTTGCCTAGTTGTACTTTTAAGTCAATAATAAGGTACAATCCTAATGGTCAAATAATAAATAGAAAAAAATAAGATGCAGTTAAAGTATAAAATATTCTGGAATTTAAAGTTGGGCTATTGGATAGTGCAGGCTATATTACTTTTTGGAATAAAAGGTTATGGTTTACTCCCAGTCATAACAGCCATTGCAATTATATTATTATGTATATATGCTTTTTTTTGTTCCAATAGTCGGAATCGTATGATTTTATCGTTACTATTTATCGTATATTCTGTACTTTTTACATTTATCGCTATTATAAGTTCTGTTTTTATACATGATATTCTCATTAAAACAATGTTTTTTATGATAACTATTGTGAATTTTATTATTTCAATATCAATGTTTGTGGGTGTAAAAAATATTTAAATCACTAATGAAATAAAAATTTATACAAACAATATTATGAGAATTATTGGCTTAATTCCCCAGGTGTACCTGTTGGTCGTAAATAAATGCAGCTTATTCATTGTTGTTGTATTTTCCATGTTGTCTTGTTATTCTGTAAGAGACCAACAAACAAATGATGCTATACAGTATGATGATTTGACAAAGAAATACGTATATACCTTTGTTGAACAAATGCCCAATTACAAGGGTGGTGATGATACTTTTATAAAAGATTTTAGAGATAATTTTAGTTATAGTTTTAAACCATATGAAGATATTCAAACCAAACTTAAAGTTCTGTTTGTTATTGATACAAAAGGGAAAGTAATTGGTGTAAGAATTTACAATAAGGAAAAAAAACTAACTGATTTTGAAAAGGCAGGATTAAAAGCATTAGAGTTAATGCAAAATTGGGAAAGTGGAAAACATAATAACAAAAATGTTAATGTTATATTAACAAGGACGATAAATGTAGATTTTAGATAATCCGTTGGCGGAATCAAATTAGCATACGTTTATCTGTCAACGAGCTAATAATGGTAATTTAATAAAAAAATGAGGCGAGAGAGCACTTTAATCTTGCATAATTTCTTAAACCTGCTGGATACGGTTAAATTTTACCAGGGTTAAGATACATAATAAAAAAATTGAAGTAGTATGAAACAGAATATTTCTATAATATGGTTGATATTAACGCTTTGTATTATGTCGTCTTGTTTTACAGAGACAAAAAGAGAGTTTAAGTTCTATATTTCTGAAGTAAATATGTATGTGACTACTTTCAAACGTCCTGGTAAATTCTATGTTCTTATAAGTCCGACAAGATATGAGACATCACTTTCTGATAGCGTCGATTATATTGAATTAAGAATAGGTGCTTATGCCAATATTATTCTTGATTCATTGGATAATAGGAATGTATTTATCGAAGATTATTATGGAGACAAAAAGCCGAAAATTCATAAAGTTAACTATAATATCAATCTTGTGGAGAGCAATATCTTTTCAAAACAATATTTTGATAATCATCTCGCTAAGAAAGGATATATTCTTATGAACCTATCTACAGATGTATATGGAATAAATGTGGGCGGGAAGGTGATAAAGAAGGAAAATATATGGGGAGATTAGAAATCTATTGTATTGAATTTCTTGGAGTGCAGTGGATTATTCATATGTATATTGCATGAATGATCTATTTGTGGCAGTATGAGTGAATGGAGAAGCTTCTCAAAATCGTAAAGGGTGAAAAAATATAGCAGTTCAATAAGGATTATAGTGAAAATAGTACTTCAATAGAAAAAATAAGTAAGCAAAGAATATAGAATAAGAGTGAAAATGATGCATTAGAAAGGAAGAATAGGGGATGGACTTCAAAACCATAATGATATTTATAGTAACTGTGCTGAATGTGCCTTATGGTTTAGGACAGAAGGATACACTCTGTTTTGACGAATATCATGGTGTCGATTTGAATGGTACGTTTATGAAAGATATTCCGGATGTGGTCCGGTCTATACCTTATTATTGGGAATTGAGTCCGGAGCAGTTGGAAGAACATTTGGATAAGATAAAGAAGCACAACGATAACGGTAGCGGTAACTCGCTTTATCATTCTGAGATAGGCGTTTAATACTAAGGGATTTATTATTCAGCTATAGCTACTTTAATCGTTTATGTGAGGTTTATCGAACTTTCTTTTAGCTCAATAGTAACCTTGGTAGGGAGAAACTCCCATCCTTTGTAATATAGGGGAATATCCTGCGAAAAACGATGGGATCCGATTTCTAAGGTATTTACGATAGTGTTGTATTACTATTGACACAATCGTCTTAGTACCTCTTCGTGCTCCGGAAAAAGCTTAGATAATTCATCAAATGTACCTAACTCGAAATTATCGAAAGTAAAGGCAGGAGCAACCGCACAACTAATCAATGCATATCCGAAATGTGAAGGCAGCTCGGCAGCAAACCAACATCCGGGCTCGATGGCTACTTGCTGTTCACCTGAAATATCGGTATTCATCAAATGAGTGACTAATCTTCCGTCAGGATGGATTACATATAACATTAATGGGTAACCGGCATGATAGTACCATACTTCCGGCGAAGAAAGTCTATGAAATGCTGATATTTCATTATTCTCTAATAAATAATATATGGAAGTCATAGCGGGTTTGTTACCATCTACCATTTTTCCGGTTCGGAAAATTTCTCTGTAATACCCTCCCTCCGGGTGACGACGTAAATTTAGATGTTCTATCCAATCTGCTGCTTTCATAAGGTTACTGATTTATTAATATAGTCCGGGATGAGGACTATTATATTGTCTGAATTACAAATGTATATGAATGTATGAACAGTAACAAGTAAAGTAACTAATATATTAGTTATATTAACTCTTCATTTATTCCGGCAGATACCAGTGAGATTGAATGGTTATATACATTGGGTTACGTATCCTGTAAGGATTTGTGTAACCCAATGCTTAAAGTGTTTATACCGCCATAATATGATGGGATGTTTGTACTGTAGTTCTGAAATATATGGTTCTATTCTTATTTTCTCTATACTGCGTGGGAGATAATTTCAGATAATTAGTAAATAGTCTTGAAAAATAAAGCGGGTCATCAAATCCTACCAATGGGCTGATTTGATTTACTTTCATTTCTGTCTCTTCCAGGTAATGGCAGGCTTTCTCCATACGGAGCTGTGCCAGATACTTGGAAGGAGAAGTTCCGGTCTGGGCTATAAATATTCTGGAGAAATAGGATACGGAGAGATTTACATGTTCTGCCATATTTTTTAGGGAGAGATGCTTGTGCAGATTCTCCCGCATAAATTTTAAGGAAGTATCAATGATATTACTTTCTTTAATGGTTTCTGATTCCTTTTTATTCTGATTGGAACATCTGATAATACCCAGGAAATGGAAGAATACACTGGTTGCATAAGACATCTGTTCGGTGCTATTTTCTTGTTGTAATGTGTTGAATATCTCTTCGAACATGTCTATCTTATTTTTAAATCTCGACTGTGAGTTATAAGGCATGTCCTGAGGTACATCAAACCCTTTGCTGAAATATCCTGCTTTTTTACCGTTGAAGTGAATCCAGTAAATGGACCATGGTTTCCCTTTACTGCTTCCATAAGCGTGCGGGGTTCCCTGAGGGATAATAAAGAATTGATCTTCTGTTACTTTTGACTTCTTACCATTGTATTCGAGCCATCCTTCGCCTTTTACACAATATATAAGAATGTAATTGGTGGAGCTTTCCGACTCTCTACGGCAGTAATGATATTCGGCATTTGGAAAATAACCCATATTGGAGAAATACAACTCTTTGCCTAATTCGTCGTTTTTGAATTTTTCAATTGCGAATGAGGGAAGACTTATCAGTCGTTCACCTTTGAATCCTTCTTTGATCTTCAGCATAGTATTAAAATAATTAAAGGTTATTGCTCATGGTGCAAATATAAAGGAGCGGTTTTGCAATGGATATTCGATAAAAATGAAAAAGTATCAGATTTTGATTTTGTGGGGTGTAAGTACTTTTTTTAGTGAATATATTATATTTTAGTATCGAAATTTTATATTTTTCGGTGTTTGTATCGGGAAAAAGATATTTTATAATACTTAATAGTTATTTTTGTATCCATATATTGTATTACTATGAAAGCAATTTTGTGTCTGATCCTTTTTCTTAATCTATCAGTTTGGCCATTATTGGGACAGGTTCATTTTACCCGTTTGAATAATGAAGACGGATTGTCACATAGTGAAGTAAAGGCTATATTGCAGGATAGCTACGGATATATGTGGATCAGTACGCGTAATAAACTGAACCGCTATGACGGGTGTGAGTTTAAGGTATTGGATTGTTATGACCCGATAGCGAATAAGCGTAATAACAATACGGCTGCTTTGTGTGAGGATATGAACCGGATGCTGTGGATAGGCACGGATGAAGGTGTTTTTATTTATGACCCCGTAGTGGAGACTTTTACTTATCTGGAACGGTGGCTGAATCTTCAGGACGCTGGTTTTATATATAACTGGGTTTCAAATATCGTAGCTGATAAGGAAGGAAATATGTGGATTGTCCTACCTTCTTGTGGGATACTGAAAGTGAATGTACAGACAAAAGCATACAAACTTTATTCAAATTTTGGGCACACTGTGTTTGAAAAAGGAGGACCATTGTCATTGACAGTGGACGGACAGGGTGCTGTCTGGGTTGGATGTATTGACCAGGGAATTTGCCGGTATGACAAAGCGAAAGATGATTTTGTACAAGTACTGGAAGAAACCGGGGTATTCCGGGGGAAAGGAGTGTATGCAATGCTGTCCTGCAAAGAATCTTTATTTATTGCTTTACACGAGGGGCGATTACTGAGGTATAATAAGGAGACAGGAACGCTGGCTCTGCATGACTTTCCGGAAGTAGACAATGTGATGATCCGCTGTTTGATGATGCCAAAGGATGAAGAACTATGGGTCGGTACAAATAATGGGGTGTATATCTATAATTTGTTGACTAAAAATTGTACTGTATTCAGGAACGATTCTTTTGATTCACACTCGCTTAGCTGTAATACAGTTACTGATATGTATATTGATAAAGAGAAAGGCATCTGGGTTGGTACTCTCTACGGAGGGCTGAATTATCAGAGTCGTAGTGCCGGGAACTTTACGGTTTATATACCGAATGATCATCCGCAGAGCGTACAAAGCCAGTGGATTCATGGCTTGTATTGGGATGCCGATATGCAGAAGCTTTGGGTGGGAACAGAAGATGAAGGCTGTTCGGTTTTTGATAAGAAGACATCGGAGTTTAGCAGGATTAGTGCACGTCATACGGCTCCCATCACTTATATACGAAAAATCAACGGGAATATCTGGATTGGTTATTTTAAGAATGGGTTGGATATTATATCTCCTTCCATGAAGATAACACACTATTCAAGTTTTGAACTGGGCTTGAGAGAAGAAAGTATCTATGCCTTTTGTGAAGATCACACGGGTACCATTTGGATCAGTGATGGTGGAGGAGTATACAGGGCGCAGAAAGGGACGATGCGTTTTGAGAGAGTAACAGAATTCGGAAACGGATACATACAGGATATTATGGAGGATAGCCAAGGGAATATCTGGATTGCGGCGATGGGTAGTGGATTATACAAATACAATATTCATTCCCGTAAATCGAGGCAATATCTTGCTGACGGTAAACCTGGGTCTATCAGTTCGAATTCGGTCAGTAGTATTTTAGAAGATAGTAAGGGACGCATCTGGGTCAGTACGGATCGTGGTGGCATTTGCTGTTTTCAGAACGGGGCTTTTCAAGCCTATTCGCTTGCTGAGGGACTTCCGGATGATATTGTTTACAGAGCAGTGGAAGATGCCCATGGAAATATCTGGTTTGGAACAAATCACGGACTTGTGCGGTTGGAACCGGATACTAAAGAGGTACAGGTCTTTGATAAGAAAGACGGTTTGAGTGTCTCCAGATTCAACTATAACTCAGTGGCGATGACAGATAAAGGCACCATTTTTATGGGGACGATGCATGGATTGGTTTCGTTTAATCCGGGGCAATTTGTGAGAAATGATTTAATCCCTTCTGTCTATTTCACCGATTTTCTGGTAAATGGTAAGAATCTTCTTCCCAATGTTATTAACCAGTATGAAAAGGACTATAAGATCACGCTTAATTATGATGAACGAAATATCAGTATCCGTTTTGTTGCATTGAGTTTTGCTTCTCCTGGGGCAAATCGCTATGCTTATCGTATGAGCAATGTAGACAATGATTGGATTTATACGGATAAGAATGTGATTTCTTATGCCGGACTTACTACCGGAAAATATGTGCTTCATGTGAAGGGAGCCAATAACATGGGAGTATGGGATGAAACAGAAAAGGTGTTGGTCATTGATGTATTGCCACCGTGGTGGGCATCTCCTATGGCTTATGTAATCTATGTGCTGGTAGTACTTTCATTACTTTTTTATTGGATTCGTACATATCTGAAAAGGATAGCCCGTAGAAATGAGGAAAAGAATCTCATCTATACAATCGAAAAAGAGAAGGAGCTTTACGAGTCGAAAGTAGCGTTCTTTACGAATATTACGCATGAGATACGTACTCCGTTGACACTGATTAACGGCCCGTTGGATCTGGTAATACAGGAATCTGCACTTTTCCCGAAGAATGTACAACGTTATCTGGGATTGATAAAGCAGAATGTGGAACAACTGTTGAATCTGGTCAGTCAGTTACTGGACTTTAAGGCTGCCGAAAATATGAATAAACCGTTGATTTTCTCAGAAATTAAGGCTTTGCATCTGATTGAATCTCTGAAAGAACGATTCTCTGTGTTACTTTTGGAACGGAATAAAACCTTTGAAGTTATAGCGGATCGCGTAGATCCGGATATTTGTGTCATTGCAGATAAGGATGCGGTTGATAAGATAATGAATAACCTCATCTTTAATGCGATCAAATATAGTGATACGTGTATTACCGTGCGGGTGAGTCGTGATGATGAGTTTTTGATACTTGAGATCATAAATGATGGTTTGCTGGTATCAAAAGATATGCACGAGGCAATCTTTGAACCTTTTGTCAGGGCAGAAAACAGTAAGGAAAATATAGGGGTAGGCATTGGATTATCGCTTTGCCGGAGCCTGGTGGAACAACATCGGGGTACTTTAACTTATCAGGAAATGGAAGGTTTGAATTGTTTTGTACTGAAACTTCCCGTTCGTCAGAAAATAACGGAGAACGTACAGGCTGTTGAAATGAGCAACGGGCAGATTCAGCTGAACCGAAACAGTATAAGAGTGACTTTACTGATCGTGGACGATCATCCGGATGTGGTGGATTTCTTATCAGAGCAGCTATATGAGGAGTATACCATCCTGACAGCTTCGGACGGAGTACAGGCCCTCAATATAATAGAGCATAATAAAGTGGATATTGTATTGAGTGATATTATCATGCCTAATCTGGATGGATTGTCTTTGTGCCGTAAACTGAAGTCGGAGGTAAACACCAGCCATATATTGGTGGTGTTGTTAACATCGAAGAATGATGTCAGTACAAAGATTCAAGGACTGGAAGCCGGGGCGGATGCATACATTGAAAAACCATTTAATCTGAATTATTTGTCGGCTTTACTAAAGAGCCTGATAATAAATAAAAACCGCGATATCAGCTTGCAGAACTCTAAACCATTGGTACCTATCGGCCAGGTAGAGATTAATAAGGCTGATGAGAATTTTGTGAATCAGGTAGTAGATATCGTGAATGCGAATATATCCGATCCTGCTTTTAATGTAGAAGTGCTGACTAATAAGATGTGTATGAGCCATTCTAATTTCAGCAAAAAACTGAAGGGAATTGTGAATATGAGTCCTGTAGAATTTATCCGCTTTGTTCGTTTGAATCGTGCGGCAACTATTCTTTCACAGGAGGATTGCCAGGTGAATGAGGTGAGTGTACTGGTAGGTATAAACTCTACAAGCAATTTTATTCAGCAGTTTCAGAAGCAGTTTGGTAAAACTCCCAATGAATTCCGAAAAGAATGTAAGCGGAAGGGGATTGAACCGGAAAAGTAAAATTGTCCATACTTTAAGTAATTCTCTCTATTTCTTTATAGGCTAAATCCCGGTTACTTTGCGGTCATCAAATTAATGATTAATATTTGTATGATCCTAATGAAAACACAATCAAATCTTTATCTGTTCCTGATAGCTTTAATATCGGCTATGGGAGGTTTCCTTTTCGGCTATGACTGGGTAGTGATAGGGGGAGCCAAACCTTTCTACGAACAATATTTTCAAATTGCGGATAGCCCGGTCTTACAGGGCTGGGCAATGAGTAGTGCACTGATAGGCTGTCTGGTGGGTGCACTGAGTGCCGGAAAGATGAGTGACCGTTTCGGGCGGAAGCCTATTCTCACATTGGCGGCAGGGCTTTTTATCTGTACGGCTATTGGTACAGGTGCCGCTCACTCCTTTACTTTTTTCAATATTTTCAGATTGATAGGTGGATTTGCTATTGGTATAGCTTCCAGTCTATCTCCTATGTATATTGCTGAAATTGCTCCGGCTCATTTGCGCGGACGTTTTGTCTCTATTAATCAGTTGACGGTTGTATTAGGTATTCTTGCTTCTCAGATTGTGAATTGGCAGATTGCAGAGCCGGTGGCTGTAGGAGCGACTTACGAGATGATACGTGAGTCATGGAACGGACAAATGGGTTGGCGTTGGATGTTCTGGGCCATGACAGTTCCTGCGGCATTGTTTTTTGTTTTTAGTTTTATACTTCCTGAGAGTCCCCGTTGGCTGGCATCTTCCGGGCATAGAGAGGCTGCTTTTAAAGTCTTCAGCCGAATGGGTGGGCATGATTATGCTCGCCAGGAGTTGGATGCAATTGCTATGGCTTCTTCGAATGGCGAACAACAAGGAGGCTTTAAACAATTGTTGCGTCCTGCAATGCGCAAAGTGCTGATTATTGGTATTGTGATGGCTGTTTTGCAGCAGTGGTGCGGCATTAATGTGATATTCAACTATGCACAGGAGATATTCATGGCTGCCGGATATGGTGTCTCGGATGTGTTGATGAATATCGTGGTGACCGGAATCACTAATGTGATATTTACAATTCTGGCTATGTTTGTGGTGGATCGTTGGGGGCGTAAGGCGCTTACCCTGATAGGCTCATTCGGGTTGACTGTGATTTATGCTTTTATGGGGGCGGCCTATTATTTTCATATTACCGGTATTGTACTGCTCATTATTGTAGTGATGGCTATTGCATGTTATGCGATGACACTGGCAACAACGATGTGGGTGATTATTTCTGAAATTTTCCCCAACCGGGTTCGGGGGGTAGCTATGTCAGTCTGCACATTTGCTCTGTGGGGGGCTTGTTTCATTCTTACATATACTTTCCCGGTACTGAATAGCGGATTGGGAGCTGCCGGAACCTTCTGGCTTTATGGCATCATCTGTCTTGCCGGGGGGATTTTTGTGGTGTTCTGTCTGCCCGAAACCAAAGGTAAGAGTCTGGAAGAATTAGAAAAAGAATTAATAAAATAGTTGTTATATAATATGGAAAAAATAACCCAATATTTAATTCAAAGTACGGTACATACCAGTGAGGTACGTGCCTGGGAAGAAGATATTTTGCTTCCTACCTATGAAATAGGAAAGGAAGAAAAGAATCCCATTTTCTTGGAGAAGCGAGTATATCAAGGTAGTAGTGGCTCTGTATACCCTTATCCTGTAGTAGAAAAAATATCCGATAATAAAGTTGATAAGAAGTATCATGCTCTTTTTATAGAGAATGAGTATATCAAGGTTATGATATTGCCGGAACTGGGTGGACGTATACACATGGCTTGTGATAAAGTGAAACAACGCCATTTTGTGTATTACAATCAGGTGGTGAAGCCTGCTTTGGTGGGGCTTACCGGTCCATGGATTTCGGGTGGGATTGAATTTAACTGGCCTCAGCACCATCGTCCCTCCACTTTTCTTCCTACTGATTTTTCTATAGAAGAGAATGCGGACGGTAGTAAGACAATCTGGTGTAACGAAGTGGAACGCATGTTCCGTACCAAAGGGATGCAGGGCTTTACCCTCTATCCGGGTAAGGCGTATATTGAAATCAATGTGAAGATTTACAATCGTACAGCTTTCCCTCAGACATTTTTGTGGTGGGCTAACCCGGCTGTGGTGGTGAATGATCACTATCATTCGGTATTCCCACCCGATGTAAATGCGGTGTTTGATCATGGCAAGCGCGATGTGTCGTCCTTTCCTATAGCTACCGGAGTTTATTATAAGCAAGACTACTCAGCGGGAGTGGATATTTCAAAATACAAGAATATTCCCGTTCCTACTTCTTATATGGCTATTCAGTCGAAATATGATTTTGTGGGTGGTTATGAGGCTGATGTCCAGGGTGGTTTGTTGCATGTAGCCGATCATCATGTGTCTCCGGGTAAGAAACAATGGACTTGGGGAAATGGGGATTTTGGCAAGGCTTGGGACAGGAACCTGACTGATGAGGACGGCCCTTATATTGAACTGATGACAGGAATGTATACGGATAATCAGCCGGACTTCTCATGGTTGCAACCTTATGAAGAAAAATCGTGGGTACAGTATTTCATGCCTTACAGTGAAGTGGGCTATGTGAAGAATGCTACCAAAGATGTTCTGTTGAATGTAGAGCTAAAAGAGGATAATGCTCATCTGGTACTTTATACCACAGGAGTGAATAAAGATGTACATCTGTTGGCAAAGGATATTCAAGGTAAGATATTATTGGATAAGATAATTCAGATTTCTCCGGCAGATCCGTTTACTGTTACTTTCCCGGCAATAGGATTAAAGGAAGAAGATATCCGGATAGAAATCAGAGACTGCGAGGGAAAAGTAATGCTTACTTATCAGGCTGATAAACCGGAAATAAAACCGGTACCCGACCCTGCCAAAGCAGCGAAAGATCCTAAAGATATTGCTTCTATCGAACAGTTGTTCCTGACCGGACTTCATTTGGAACAATATCGCCATGCCACTTATAATCCAATGGATTACTATCAGGAAGCTCTGCGTCGTGAACCGGGTAATGTGCGTTGCAATAACGCTATTGGTTTGCTGTTAATGCGTAAAGGGCAGTTTGCCGCAGCTGAAGCGTATTTCCGTACGGCTGTAGCTACTTTGACAGAACGTAATCCGAATCCGTATGATGGAGAACCATCCTATAACCTGGGCTGGAGTTGTAAGATGCAAGGTAAAGCAGACGAAGCTTATGATGCATTTTTCAAATCGGCATGGAATGCCGCCTGGCAGGATGCTGCCTATTATGGACTTGCACAAATAGATACGGCGAAAGGTAAATATGAGAGTGCTTTGGATAAAGTAGACCGTTCTCTTATCCGTAACTGGCATAATCATAAAGCACGTCAGCTGAAAGCTTCGATTCTGCGTAAGTTGAACCGTAAAGAGGAGGCTTTAAGCCTGATAGAGGAGTCTTTGAAGATAGACCGTTTCAATATGGGATGCCGTTTTGAGTATTATCTGTTGACTAAAGACGAGAACTCACTGGTGGAGATGAAGGAACTGATGAGGCAGTGGGAGCATGCTTATATTGAATATGCGCTTGATTTTGCAGGGGCAGGCTTGTATGAAGAAGCCATCTTGTTTTTGCAAAGTTATGTTGCTGGAGCCGGCAAGGTATATCCTATGATTCACTATGCTCTTGGCTATTTCTATGCTTGTCAGGGAGATAACAACAAAGCATTGGATTGCTATCGGAAAGCAGAACAAGCTGATCATTCTTATTGCTTCCCGAACCGTATCGAGGAAGTGGTGATTTTGCAAAATGCATTGGCTTTGAATAGTCAGGGAGCTAAGGCAGCCTATAGTTTAGGAAACTTCTGGTATGCTGCCCGGCAGTATGAGAACGCCATTAGTTGCTGGGAGACTTCTGTCGCTATTGCTCCGGACTTTCCTACAGTGTGGCGTAATCTGTCATTGGCCTATTATAATAAACAGAATGATAAAGCAAAAGCACTGGACGCTTTGGAAAAAGCATTTCAGTTGGATGAACACGATTCGCGCATTCTGATGGAACTGGACCAGTTATATAAACGTTTGGGATACTCGCACGAACAGCGTCTTGCATTTCTGGAGGCTCATTTGCCTGAAACAGAAGAAAGGGATGATTTATCTATTGAACGCATCACTCTTTACAATCAACTGGGACGTTATGCTGAGGCTAGAGCGTTGATAGAAAGTCGTAAATTCCATCCTTGGGAAGGGGGAGAAGGAAAAATTACGGGACAATATGTACTTTGCCGGGTAGAACTTGCCAGAATAGCTTTGCGTGAACAGCGTTATGCAGATGCATTGGCTCTGCTGAAAGAGACTGAAAACTATCCTTATAATCTGGGAGAAGGTAAGCTGGCAAATGCTGAAGAAAATGATATCTGGTATTATAAAGGTGAAGCCTACCGCGGACTGGGTGATGAGGAGAACGCCAAAGCTTGTTTTGAGAAAGCAACGATTGGTTCCCCGGAACCACAACAGGCATTTTATTATAATGATCAGCAACCGGATAAAATATTCTATCAGGGATTGGCATGGCGAGCATTAGGTGATGAAGATAAAGCGCGTAGTTGTTTTAATAAGTTGATTAAGCATGGTGAAAAACACCTTTTTGATACGTGTCGCATAGATTACTTTGCTGTTTCGTTGCCGGATCTGGCTATCTGGGAAGATGATTTGAACAAGCGCAATCGTATTCATTGTAATTATGTGATGGGATTGGGTTATTTAGGATTGAATGAAACATCCAAAGCAATTAAATTTCTGGATAAAGTCATAGAACTGGATATTAACCACCAGGGAGGGCAGAGTCATAGAGGCCTTATTTAGAAGGGAGAAGGGAGAATTGAGAAGGGAGAAGTGGGCTGCGCTATCACGCTGCATAATACTTCTCTTCTCTCCATTCTTTTTTAATATTTTGTTTATGAAAGTAACGCATGAAATAGCAGCTTATACGGCGACAGGTGAACCTGTTTTTTTATTTAAAGTGGTCAATGGGGCCGGAGCTTATGTTGAGTTTACGAATTGGGGGGCCAGATGGATAACAGCAGTAGTACCTGATATTAACGGATATCTGACCAATGTGATAGTAGGTTATGATACGCTGGAAGAGTATTTGTCTGATACTTATTATATGGGGGCTACGATAGGACGTTTTGCCAACCGGATAGCAAATGCTTCATTTGTTATAGATGATATTACTTATCAGCTGGAAACAAATGATGGGTGTAATACCAATCACGGAGGGACCACCGGATTCGATCAGAAACTGTGGCAGTGGGAGGAATTACCCAATGGAGTTCGTTTTATGCTCACGTCACCCGATGGTGAAGGCGGTTATCCCGGAAACCTTGATGTGGTGGTAGATTATTGCTGGAACGAGTGCAATGAACTGACAGTTAGTTATTTCGGGAAATCAGATAAGACTACTTATCTGAATATGACAAATCATGCTTATTTTAATCTTAGTGGTACAAGGGAGAAGATTACTTCGCATCTTTTGACTATTCCTGCCGGGAGAATACTGGATACAACACCCGCGTTTATTCCTACAGGTAAAATAATACCAGTGACAAATACTCCTTTTGATTTTACACATTGTAAACAGATTGGGCAGGAACTCTATGCTGATAACCGGCAATTACACAATAATAGAGGATATAATCATTGTTATGTATTAAAAGAACATCCTTCCTGCGACATGCTGCAAGCTGCCTGTCTCTGCGAACCCATATCTAAACGGCGTTTGACTGTAACAACTGATTTACCCGGAGTACTGCTCTACACGGCAGGTTATTATAAACTTCCCGATACAGCGGTATGCCTGGAAACTCAGTTTTTTCCCGATACACCTTCACACTCTCATTTTCCCTCTTGTTTGTTGCCCTCGGGACGAGCGTATAATCAGCGAACTATATATAAATTTGATATAGATGACCGGGAAGTGTATTCATAACTATCCCTTTTTCTTAGCTTTATACTCCGAAGGTGGAATCCCCATTGTTTTGGTAAACAACCGGGAAAAATAAAGAGAATCTTCGTAACCTACTAACGGACTTATCTGACTGATTTTCATATCAGTGAAGTCCAGATAATGGCATGCCTCCTGTATTCTAAGGTAATTCAGGTATCGCAGAGGTGAAGATCCGGTTTTTTCTTCAAACAGGTTCGAAAAGTAAGAGGCAGACAGCTTCACTTCGCGGGCAATATCCGTAAGACGGATTTTCTTATTCAGGTTTTCTTTCATATAATGGATGGCAAGCTGTACTACGTCTTTACGTGAGTTGTTCATAGAACCGCAGTCGCGATATTCTCCGATAAATTTCATGGAACCCAGAAAATGAAACAGGCTGGTGGTGGCGTACAGCATATAATTCTTGTTGTATCCGGAACTGATGGAAGAATAAATTTCTTCAAAAAGTGTCAGTCGTTCTTTGATCCGGGAGTGTGCTTCGGGAGTAATATTACGTGGACGGTCAAAGCCTGCACTAAAAAATGCTGCTTTATCCCCGTCAAAATGTATCCAATAGATTGTCCATGGATTAGTAGCATTACTGCCATAAGCATGAGCTTGGTGTTTGGGAAGAATAAAAAATTGATTAGAGATAATTTTGTATCGTTGATGGTCCAACTCAAACCAGCCTTCTCCTTCTACACAGTAAATAAGAACAAACTCATTCACTTCTTCGGCACTTCGCTCACGATAATGAAAACTGGCATGCGGATAATAACCAATATCAGTGATATGGAGTTCTCGTCCCAAAGGGTCCCGTTTTAGCTCTTCGATCAGGAAATCCGGCAATACAATAGCACGTTCTCCTTTGAATCCTTCTTTAATTCGTGGCATGTTTTGTCAGGTATTGGATTTTATAAATCTGAATGGAACGGTTTATACACTCAGCACCCAAAGTTACTAAAAAATCTCTGGAATAAACGAATAAAAAGGGGAAAATGGCATTGAATGGCTTATTAATAAAGCGTTTGCAGTGCCGGACGAGGTCAATGAACAAAAAGGTAAAACGCAAAGAAAAGTGGATTTAGGAAGTAGTAAGGTTTTCAGATCGTTATCCATCCAAGTATGAGGCTTAACATAGCCCGTGCCGTTTGCGCTGTTCTACTTGAATTTGCTTATTAAGGTTTAATTCGTTGATAATTTTAATGAACTAAATTTATTTCCATTGTGCTCAATCAACCGAACGGTTATTGTACTTTTAATTTCTTAGTAATTAGTGCATTTATCAAAAAAGATACTATAAGATTTATGCTCTGTTATTTATATTACTAAGGTATTAAGAAGTGGTTGTCCTATAAGGAACAACCAACGTCCCTGTTATTTTCCCGATTCAACTTTATTAATCTTCCTAATAGCTTGTGTAACAGCGCTTTCTGTCTTGACTGTTCCCATTCCGATATAATCTGTTTATCAATTAGATAGTGTAAGAGATAGAAATCAATTCATAATTGATGATTTCTATCTCTTGATATTTACCAAGTAATAACTTTATCTACGATTTCTTGTTGTTCCAATGCAGTACGACGTAAATATATTCTTGTAGTTTCTATGCTCTCATGCCCCATAAGGTCTGCCAACAATGAGATATCGTTGAATTTTTCCAAGAAGTTTTTGGCAAAGCGATGCCGAAAAGAATGGGGATAAATGACTTTAGAATTCATTCTATATTTTTGGGCAAAGTTTTTAAGTTGCTGGGAGATTCCTCTGGTAGTGATTCGTTCTCCGAAGCGATTCAAAAACAGATAACCGCTTTCTCTATTGGTAGATACAAGCCACGTATTTGTCTCTTCTCTCAGTTTCTTCGGAATGAAAAGCCGGCGTATCTTTCCACCTTTGGTATAAATATCAAAGTAACCTATGTCTATATGTTCTATTTTTATCTGAACTAATTCGCTGACTCTTGCACCTGTTGCAGCAAGGAAACGAACTACGAAATACCATTCTTGGTTGTTTTCTTTTCGTAGTTTGTTTTTGAGAAAAATGTAGTCAGCATTACTGATTACATTTTCTAAATAAGAGCGTTGTTGAACTTTAATAGATTTCAACCGTAAACGTGGTTTATTCACAAATTCCAAATACTTGTTTAGAGCCTGAATACGTAGATTTACGGTTTTAGGTTTAAATGTTTCAATCAAATAAGTTTTGTAAACTAATAGATTTTTTTTGTTCAAGTCCTTATGGTGAGAATAGAAATCGTTTACTGCATATCGATATGCCGATATGGTATTCTCTGCCATGTTTCCTTGTTTAAGATAGGTTTCAAACTTTTCTATCATAGCTATTTATATTAGTGAAACAATATGTTGTCACTAATAATATAGTTCATTTAAGTAGTATTAGTTCCTATTATGAGAAGTTTCTTGCCACGGGGGAGGTAAAGTGTATTGATGAGGAG
>ERZ1108168.821-NODE-821-length-18029-cov-6.237065_pt1 | contig 18029 bp, 17 predicted proteins | sample MGYA00403704_ERZ1108168 | MGnify/ENA primary metagenome ERZ1108168 (study PRJEB35170, sample SAMEA104062421) | human gut metagenome | biome: human gut; feature: human-associated habitat; material: faeces | place: Denmark | collected 2012-06-12 ...
ATTCTATTTAATCCTTTCAACACTAAAAATCTATCTGCAAAGATGACACTTTTTACGTTCGTATCAAAAGAAAAATCATCTCCGCCCGTTAAAAAAACCAAAACTTCAGGATATTTATGTTTCATAGCCGTAATATAACCTGATATTTCATATTCGATGCCTTTCCACACTCCGGCACGCATAGCAGTCTCTGTATCCTTCCCCAAAGCCGGCGTACATCCTTGTGGAGCAACTAACGGCAAACGTCCCGTAAACTGATGAAGTGCTTTAAAACGCATCTGTAGCCCCGGAGAGATATTCCCACCATGGTATTGTCCCAGAGAATCAATAAATTCGTAAGTGATACAAGTCCCCGCATCAATTACCAAAATATCCCTTCCCGGAAATTGTTCATTGGCAGCCACTACAGCAGCCATCCGGTCATAACCCAGTGTCTCGGGTGTTTCGTATAAATTGATTACCGGAAGCGGAGTATCTTTATCCAGCCAAAGCAGAGGTACAGAAAGCTTACTTATTTGTCCGGAAACACGCTCATTCAGATTAATGACAGTTGCAACAATACCTCTGTCAATCGGATATTCAGTACAAATATGTTCCAGACAATCCAGCGATTCATTAGAATCATAGACAACATTTACCATTGTAGCCCCCTCAAAGAGTGCCACTTTAGCTACCGTATTTCCTATATCGATAATTAAATTCACCGTATTTATCGTTTTGAGCGTGCAAAGATACAGATAAAAATTCAAGCACACTGCACACACATATAAAAAAACTCCCGGCAAGCTCTCTTTCACAGAACCGCCGGGAGCTTTCTCCACTCAATTATCGTCTTTTATTTCAGAACGTCATTGCCTGACCGCCAATTACTCCCGCAATAGCACTGGCCACTGCAATAATCACTTTCAGAATCGTACTCCAAACCGTCTTTTTCATAAATCTCTTTCTAATTATCAGTTATTACATAAAAGCTTCAAACACCGCGCAGCCAACTTTCAACTTTCAATTTTCAACTCTCAACTAAACCGACGGGTCCTCACCTTCTCCTTCATTTCCTCCTCCATTGTTATCAATGCCTTTCTTCATCAAGTCAGCATGTGCAAATGACAATCCCTGAGTCAGTGCCCGGGTAGTACCCACTGCTATCGGACGGAAATATTCAGGAGTAAACTGACACTGTACCGATGTGATCTGATTAGGATTCACCTTATCTTCTGTTTCTACCCCTTTGCCTTGCGAACGGACCTTCATTGTAAAAGTCCCCAGCCCTTCAAGGCGTACCGTATAGCAGTCCAACAGATATCTACGCATCACCGAAAGCAAGTTCCGCACCACATTCTGCACATCACCCGGTGTCAGTGAAGCCTTTTCGGCAATCTCTTCTGCCAAGGTTTGTGTATTAATCCTTTTCTTCATCTTCACCAAAGACGGATGCCATGTTTTCACTCCGGCTTTATTGGCTTTACTGGTTTGTATTCCCTTATAAAATAAAGGCATAAATCCCTCCTCTTTTTAATGTTACTAATCGTTTTTTTTTCATTCACGTTTTGTTGATCAACATTGCAAAGATGGAGGTTTATCTTAAGCCCTCAAAGCAAAAAAGAGTCTGCTGAATGATTCATAACACACTGATTTTGTATTCTGTTATTTATCAACAAACTACAAGTCTTCGAAATCATAAGAATAAAAGTAGCCAGGCATTTCCACAAACAGGAAAGCCTGGCTAGCTAACAACTACATTTGAGATGAAAAGAATGCAGTATTATAATTCAAAAAAAGGATCTACAAAACTTTAATAAAAAAAGCCCTCCTTGTAAATAAACCACGCCTGATTTAAAAAGGAGGGCTACACAAACAAACAATAATATTAAGCTGAATTATCATGATTCACATCAGAATAACCCGGCTATCCTTACGTCATCTTTTGTAGTAAGGAAGAAAGCATTGAACGAATCCAATGTTTGGGTTTATATAATTGTTTTTTTCTGTTTCCAAACAAAATAAGGAATGCAGAAGAAACAGAAAAGGCCTTTTAACAGATAAAAAAATATCCTCATTAGTAGCTTACTTCTTCATACAGTTCTTAATTTCTGTAACAATATAAGCTACGTCTTCATCTGTCACACAAGGACCGGCAGGTATACAAAGTCCTCTGTTAAACAAGTTTTCAGAAGTACCGTCTACATAACAAGGATTCTTTTCAAACACAGGTTGCAGATGCATCGGTTTCCATAAAGGACGGGTTTCTATGCCTTTACTATCAAGAGCTATGCGCAGTTCCTCATAATTGAAACCGGTAATCTCTTTATCAATTAAAATAGTGCATAACCAATAATTTGCATTAAAACGGCTATCCGGATTAGACATTAAAGAAATTCCCTCAACATCTGCAAATGCTTTCTCATACAAATCATGTATATGACGGTGATGGGCAATATGCGCATCCAGAACTGTCATCTGCCCACGGCCTATACCTGCACAAATATTACTCATACGATAATTATAGCCGATATGTTCATGCTGGTAATATGGAAACGGTTCACGAGCCTGGGTGGCATAAAACATTGTATGTTTCTTTGTTTCTTCGTCAGATACAACCAGAGCCCCTCCACCAGAAGTGGTAATCATCTTATTTCCATTAAAGCTCAATGCACCAAACTTTCCGAAAGTGCCACATTTACGTCCGTTGAATTCCGAACCTAAGGCTTCGGCAGCATCCTCTAAAACTGGGATGTCATATTTCTCCGCTATCGCACAAATCTCATCCATCTTGGCAGGCATACCATAAAGATGAACCGGAATGATTGCTTTGGGTTTCTTTCCGGTTTTCTTGATTCTATCTTCAATAGCTTTTTCCAGTAGAACCGGACTCATATTCCAAGTATCTTCTTCACTATCCACGAATACGGGAGTAGCTCCCAGATAAGTAACCGGGTTGGCGGAAGCACAGAAAGTAAAACTCTGACAAATCACCTCATCACCGGCCTGTATTCCCAACTGTATCAACGCCAGGTGGATGGCAGCCGTACCAGCGGATAAAGCCACCACTTTTTTATTATTACCTATAAAACTTTCAAGTTCTTCCTCAAAAGCATTTACGTTAGGACCAAGAGGAACTACCCAATTGGTATCAAAGGCCTCTTTTATAAAACCTTGTTCTTTGCCGCTCATATGAGCGAGGCAAAGATAAATTCGTTTGTCCATTGTTTTATTACATCTTAATGATTTACAATTTCAACATTCCCATGACCAGGAAAAATTTTCATAATGCCAGGGAGATTTAATATAATTTCTACAGATTTTATCGCTTCAGATCGATTACTTTTAGGGAAAGTTGTTACCACTTTTTTGCCTGGTATATAGGCATCACCAGTAAATAAACAATCAGTAACTTCAAAAGTCAAACAGCTCCAGTCATGTCCCGGTGTTTTGATTATATGCAACCGGACATCAGGCCACAAATCTACAGTCTGCTTATTCCTTACAATATCTACGTTATTCCCTGCATATACAAATGAACAGTGATGGTACTTAGAAAAATTCCATTTTTCAGAATATAATCCTTCCGCTCCTTCCGGAGAGGTAAAAACTCTAATATCTGGATAATGTTGATATAAAGTATTTAATCCGTATATGTGATCAAAATGAGTATGTGTCAAAAATACCCCTTTCAATGTCTTCGAATATTTTTCTATCCATTCGATCACAAGATTCGTATCTCCGGCATCAACCAGCCATACTTCATCATAACGAGGATCATACAATATGTAAGTATTTGAAGCATATATGGTATTTATTATCCGTTCTACTTTCATTTATCGGGCAGTATATCCTCCGTCAACACATAAATCTATACCGGTTACCCACCTTGAAGCATCCGACAAAAGATAAATACATGCATTAGCTATATCTTCCGTTTCACCCAATCCTAAAAGATGTTGTTGTTCTACAACCGCCCTTCTCTCAGGATCTGCAATATGGGGTAAATTGCAATTAATAGGAGTAATAACAACCCCTGGAGAAATTGTATTAACACGAATTCTTTTGGGGGCTAATTCACAAGCCAATGAGCGTGCGCCAGAAACCAATGCACCTTTCGTCATTCCATACAAAGACTTTCCACTTTCACCCACTTTTCCCATCACAGAAGAGAAAAAGACAATACTACCTCCTTCTTTGGAGAAATGCCCCATTCTACATACTTCTTTTGTCAAATTATATGCCGAAAAAACATTCACTTTGAAAAAGTCTTGTAGTTTATCAGGAGTTACTAATTTCAAAGGTAAGGTAGTTGATATTCCTGCACAATGCAATACTCCATTAATTTTTCCGGCCTTATTTACAATATCTTTAACCGCCAATCCTACCTGAGCATATTCAGTCAAATCAACAGGTACCATCATATGTTTATCCGGATTTTCCATAGCTGACAAGGTTTCACATAACCGCTCTTCATTACGTGCCATCAGTACCACCGTTGCTCCCATCTGGCTACAACTTACAGCACATTGCCTACCTATACCGGACGAAGCTCCTGTGATACAAATTACCTTGTCTTTCAAGCTAAAAGGACTCATACTTCTACTATATCACTAATCTTACAGTCACAAAAATCAACAATTGCAGTAGCCCAAGTCATACCGACACCAAAAGCGCTCAACAACACCTTTTTATTACCACTGTTCAATTTGTCTTTAAGTTCACTCACAATGGTCAACGGAACAGAAACCGATGAAGTATTACCAAATTTAGCAATGGTAGAAGGAATCTTATCTGTATTCAGTTTCAGTTTTTTGGCAAGATAAGAATTGATAAAATTATTCGCCTGATGAAAGACCATATAATCAAACTCATCTTTATCAACTTCAGCATATGCAAGTAGTGCTTTAATATCTTTGGGGATTTCGCGAATTACAAAATTAAAGACATCCCCACCATGCATGTATCCCTGCTCTTCACTACGAATATTACCATATTCATCCACAACACGTTCCTGTACAGTCTCCACAGAGCTCATTTTTCTATATCCTCCTGCATCCACTTTTATAAGTCCTTCACGTGACCCGTCTGAGTTTAATGAGAAATAGCTTTTACCAAAACGTTCGTTTCTCTCTATCAAAGCAGCCACTCCTCCATCACCAAAAAGAAATGCAGTACGTCTGTCTTTAGGAGAATAAACCTTAGAACGTGTCTCCCCATCCAGAATCAAAGCTTTTCGCAATCCCTTTTGTTGCATCAAGGCATATACCACACTCATACCATACATAAACGCCGAACACCCCAAATTTATATCAAACGCAATCGTTGAGTTGGGTAACTGTAACCGATCCTGCAAAATCACAGAAGTAGCCGGCATTCTATAATCAGGGGTTTGAGATATAAATACAAGTAAATCTATTTCTGATCTATCGATATTATTATCAGCAATCAATTTCTCAGCCGCAGCATAACACAAGTCAGAAGAGCAGGTATTCTCATCAGCAAACCGACGTTCCAATATTCCCACTTTATCAACAACTTCTTTCACTTGATCAGCAGGAAAATACCGAGTATACTCATAGTTATTAATCACAGTACGAGGTACAGCTGCTGCCAGCGCAGTGATACCTACTCCTTCGTATTGTAAGAAAGCCATTATTATTTTTTTATTGTAGCGTTATACAAATCTTGAATTGTCTGTAGCTTACGAAAATCTGCTTCTTCTATTTGGCAATCATATTCTTCATCCAACATGGCAATAACAGATAAATAAGCTAACGAGCTCCACTCCTCATATTCACGAAATTTATCACCCATGTTTATTTCACGATCTTCAATTTCCAAAACCTCTTTAATTAATTCTATAAATTTCTCTTCCATAAAGTTTATATTATTGATTAGTTATTGTATTTTCATCATTTTTGCCGGATTACCGAAATAACTCATACCATCTTTTGTTTTTCTCATAACAACGCTTCCGGCCCCTATCCGCACATTACTACCTATAGTTAATCCTTGTAAGACAGTACATCTGACTCCCAGGAAATTAGCATTACCAATATTTGTTTCACCGGATATTCGAACCTCCGGTTGCATCATATTATAATCTCCGATTGTGACATCGTGTCCTAATGAAATACAGCCATTCATTAAATTAAAATCTCCGATACGTATACCACAGCTTATTCTCCCCCCGAATGCAATCACGTTTCCTTGTCCCATACAAACAGACTCTTTATCAAAGAACAAGACATTAGGAGCTACAATATTCGGAAAATGGATATGAGGGTTATGTATATTACCGATAAGATTCTGTAACACAACCGGTGATGCAATGGCCATCACAATAGCTAATGGTTTATTATATTGGTTCACTGTTTCCAGATTCCCCAAAACCTCACCATATTTATTAGTCTCACCGATTGCATGACCATCATCAAAATAACCTATAAAATTCCATGTTGGAGCAGTCTGATTAATCGCATTAATTATACACGCTATTTCACGCCCGAACCCTCCAAACCCATAAATTGCAATATCTCTCATATTTTAATTATTACCATTAAAAGGCTCCATGGTAGCTTGTCCTTGTTGAGAAATCCCCTCTCTCACAAATACTTTCTTTATTGTTTTTAAAATTATACATAAATCCAACCAGAATGAACAATGATCCACATACCAGACATCGAACTCAAACTTTTTTGTCCAACTGATCGCATTGCGGCCGTTCACCTGCGCCCATCCTGTGATACCCGGTCTGACTTCATGTCTACGTGCCTGTTCTTTTGAATATAACGAAAGATAGCGAACCAATAGTGGCCGAGGACCTATTAATGCCATATCCCCTTTTAAGACATTGATCAATTGAGGAAGTTCATCAATGGATGTGGAACGAACCAGTTTACCAACTTTGGTTATTCGTTGAGCATCCGGTAATAATTTTCCACTTGTATCCCGCTCGTCCGTCATTGTTTTAAATTTGATTACTTTAAAAATTTTCCCGTTTTTTCCCGGACGTTCCTGAAAGAAAAATGCTCCGGCACCTTTATTGGCAAAATGAAGCCAGATACCCATTATTAACAGAAAAGGCCAAATGACAAAAAGGACAAAGAGGACTAATGTGAAATCAATTATACGCTTAAAACCATTTTTATACATAGTTTTGTGCATTTTGGTATGTAAAATCTTTCGCTGCATTACATGAATTGTCACTCAAACGCTTTTGTAGTTCCATATTATTTTTTAAGGTTAAAATATAATCAGCCATTAAGCGGACTTCACTCTTATCAAAACAAGTGCCATTGTCATAATGAGATACTAAATATGCCAACTCCGAACATTTGGGAGCAATACACAATAACGGTGCTCCTACAGCTAATAAATTGTACGTTTTACTAGGTACACTCACTTGTGCTGTTTCATCATTCAAGGTTACTACTCCTACATCGGCAGCAGCCAATGAATAAGGTAAAGTATCTCTATCCTGCCATGTAAAGAAACAACATGAAGACAATCCATACTCTTTGGTCATCTTAATCAAAGTTTCTTTCTTTTTCCCTTCCCCAATTATTAAAAAACGAATATCAACTTCGTTTTTAAGCAAGCGTGCAACTTCTATCAAACACTCAACATTATGTGTATATCCGATATTTCCAGAGTATAAAACAATAAACTTCCCATTCAAAGAATGTTTCTGTATAAATCGATTATCACTTTTCTTAATAGGATGAAATTTCATGGATGCAGCCCAATTGGGAATTACCCGAATCTGATCTTTATCTGTATATTTCTCTAAAACTTTTCCCATACCCTCACTTAATGTGATTACTTTCAAAGCTTTGGAGAATATAATTCGGTTCCATCCAGCCCACTGTTTGTATAACCAATTATTTTCTCTCACTCCTATATTCCGTAAGGCATCCGGATAGATGTCATACACAATCACCGAAAAAGGACGGTGAAGCAGTAAGGGTAATAAATAACACATAGGCGGATTAGTAACATACACTATTTCATATCCTCTATATTTAAATAAGAGTTTAAAAAAAATCTGTATGGTTCCCCAACACCATGTGAAAAGTCTTTTTAAAGAGGAATCTCTGTTATATGCTATTATTTTATCGACTTTTACTATATCCTTAAGAGAACGTTCTGTCATCTTAATACTGCCTGCTATTAAAGAAACACTATCATATTTATCTGCATAAGCATTAACAATATCAATCATCAAATATCCTGAACTCTGATTGATCAGAACCGCTTTTTTCATTTTTGCTCCGAAACTATTAAGTCCCCTAATTCACTTGATGTCATAAACTCTATATCCGGCCATCTTTTGAGCATTCTGGTCAATAGTTCTTTTAATTTCTTCAATGATTTTTCCCTATTTTCTGGGTGCAGAAAACCAATATAATTCACACGATGAGAACTGATAGTAGCAGGTTTATGCCATAAAAATGCGGCTTCCATCTCTTTCAGGCAATTTCCTACCCAATCCGTATTAGCTGGACTCTCCATACTGGAAGGTTCAAAAAAACAATTACGTGTCAAATAAATCTGCCCTAACCTATTCTTTTGCCCCAAAAAACGTATATTCTTTTTAAATTGCCCATTACCTAAAGGTTCCATTTGAATTTTGCCAGAATTAATATATCTTACCCCGTTATCAAACAGAACTTTTTCCAATGAATTATTAAAAGGTCCATTAGTAGGAACAAAATACTTCGAACGATAACCATATAGTCTCTCAAATAGATTCAATCCTGTATTTAAAACCTCCTCCATATAAGGAAGATCATCTATCGTATCCAAATCGAATGCCGCTTGAAATTTAGGTATTGGTTCTTCATTAATTCCATTATAGATTCCTGTAACTCCATTTTCAAAAGCAAGTAAGGTAGAACGATGCCCACTTCTTAAAGCACGTAGCCAACGCTGTACATTCAAGTGTTCACGCCCATGAAAAATAGGTACAAACAATCGTTTTTCAATACCTTCTTTCCATAATTCGTATACCCTGTCATGGGCTGGATACCGTTTTAAAGTTTCCGTATAAGGTTCATAAAAATATTCCGTATATCCCGTTTCTTTAATTCGTTCAAATACCGGATTAGCAACGACATTTACTCCTGTCATTACCGGTGCCTTCCCATTCTTATCTTTAAAATTAGATAACGTTTCAAACAAACACTCCAGGTCACGATTACTTTCCAGTGAATCATATAAATTATAATGATTGCGGTCCTCTCTCATTCCTGCCTTTAATAATTTTTTAAAAGCTTCTAAAGAAGACATCCGGATGCTCCCCCAGTCGTCTGATTCAATGACGACAATTTTTCTATTTGTACGCCACCCCGGTATATTGCTAGCATGTACCGACAATAAAGATTTCCATGTATTTCTATACATAATTATAATAACGATTTATATAGTTCTATATAGTCCTGATAACGTTCTTCTTTATTGAAAAGAATTTCGGCACGTTGCCTGCAACAAGTCTGATAACATACGCTATCCCTGCTTAAAATCTCTGATATTGCTTGATATAAAGCTGAAATATTCCCTTTTTCAACCACTCGTCCTGTATCTTGCGAGATAGCTTCCGGACTTCCCCCGGTTTGATATGTAACCACAGGAGTCCCACACGCCAAAGCCTCTATATTAGTTGTAGGGAAATTATCTACCCAAGTAGGATTAATAAAAATATCTGCTATTGAATATAACGCAGCTAACTCATGCACATTTTCTGTTCGGTTAACCCCAATTATTCCTTTTGGTAAACTTTGAATTTGTTCTGAGCTTAATCCTACCAGTACAATTTGTTCATTTTTTGCCAGTAATTGGCTTAGTTGAATGAAATCGGCTAATCCTTTTCTACGATCCCATGTACTGGCAACTCCCAAAATAATCTTATTATTGACATCTAAGCCATACTTCATCTTTATATCTTCAGAAACTATAGGCTTGAAAACAGCTAAATCCACCCCATTATGAATCACCCTCACCGGATATGCGCTCAAAAAAGAACGCTTAACAATATTCTTTAACCAATGGGACGGGGTCACAAAAGTTATATTATCAACAGATGTAAAAGTTTGCTTTTTCCTAGCAAAATTATCTTTCGACCTGTCTACGAACATGGTAGCAGGATACCCTTTCAAATTTGGACACTTATGGCATTCCATTTCCCACTTATTACAGTTCACATAATCAAAATAGGAACAATGTCCGGTCATTGGCCAGCAATCATGTAATGTCCAGACTACCGGTATTTTTGTCTGAGATAAATAACGAAATAATATTTCTACATTCAAATAATAACCGTGTAAATTATGAAAATGAATAATATCCGGACTTATTCTTTCCAGTTCAGCAATAAATTTTTTGGTTGCACGGGTAGAAGAAAAACCATGCTTGTCCCATAATCGAGTAGCCAAAACATGACATTTAACATCCCAATCATCTCCTATACGGATAAGAGTAGATTGACTATCTCTAGCTATCCTGCCGTAAGCAATGTAACTCTCCATTCCATTACTAATAGCAGCTCTACCGATTTCTTCTGCAATACGTCCGGTACTACCAGTATTCACGGTAGTATTTAGTTGAAGAATAGTCCACATTTATAAAAACAATTTAAATTACGTCTCCACTCTGCCTTGAGAACCATTTCACTTCATTATAATTTAGATCTTTTTTGACACAAGCAGGTACTCCTGCATATATTTTATAAGACTCAGTATACCTCTTATTCAAAACAGCACCAGCTCCAACAATTGCGTAATCTGGTATAATTGTTCCTTTTAAAATTATTGAGCCACTACCTATAGAACAATAGTTACCAATTATCACAGGTTGTGCATCTTGACGAGAATTATAAAGATCTATACCATGGGTTAATATTTGCGAACGTATTCCAGCTAAAGACGAATGCTTCCCAAAATAAACTCCCCCATTACAATCAATAAAATGACGTGAATTTATCGCAACATCTTCTTCTAATATTAACTCACATTTACGCCCTTTTACGTGGGAAAAACGTCCCTTTTTAAATGCAATTCCACTTATTTTTGTATTAAAACCTGTTATAAAATTCAAAGGCCCAATCCTTGAATACTTTCGCATAACTAGCCTATCGATATTTTTCACAATTGTTAAACTTTGAATAAACGTATGTTCCTCCATAATTAATTCATCTGCCAAAATCCATGAAAATCCGATTTTAGCATTTGGTGAAATTTGATATCCCCATATCCATCCATATAATAACCGCCGAACAAACATTGGAAATACAAAAAAAACAGTTTGTAAAATTAATTTCATCATATCTACTATATTATATATTTTCTGGCTATATCAGGAGTTATTTGACTTTCAAATAAAAATGGAGCTTTTTTCATTCTATTATAAAGTTCTTTATCATGCAATAATGAAATTATTGCATCCGCCATTTTTTTATCATCATAACTAATAGAAATATCGTCCAAAGAATCCAAAACATTTTCATTACTTGTAATAATCCCCTTCAAAGCGTAATGATTGCATTTTTTTTTACTATACTTAAGTCCCAAAATTTCCCATACCCCTAGTGAGGAATTAGATGCAATAACCGGAGTATTTAAAAGCAAAGATTCTATTAATACCCCAGGTAACCCTTCACTTTTAGAAGGTGATATCAAGGCAGTAGCCCTTTTCATATACTTATAAGGATTGGATTGTACTCCTATAAAAAAAATATTATCTTGTATCCCGTACGTTTCTATTATAACATCCAATTTCTTTTGAGTATCCCTAACATCCTTTCCTATAAACACTACATTCACTGTGGAAGCTAACTGCACATCTCTGTTTTTTATCTCGGCATACGCTCTAAGTAATCTGTCAGGAGACTTTATATTATATAATTTACCAACATACAACAGTATATTCTTTCTAAAAATATATTCATATTGGGGATCAATAGCTTCATCCGCTTTCTCTCGTATGCATGTAACATCATGAATATTATATACAACATCTACCTTACTTTTATCAATCCACATGTTAGATAAAACATCGGACTTTACACTTTCACTAACACAAAACACCTTATCCAATTTAGGAAATAAAAACTTATAAGAAACATAAGACAACATATAAGTTATATTTCCTAAAATTTTATTCTGGTTTAATGGTGCATGAAATATACCGATTGTTTTTTCTGAACATTTAGAAAAAATATTCAAAAGATTACATGAAACCAAAGCTGATACAGAAATATCTATTTTATATTTCTTCTTAATTTCTTTTAATTTCCTTATCTTAGTAAAATAATTACATTTTTTCTCTTCTATTGATAATACTGTTTCAAAATGAAATGATCCATTCGAAATATGAGACATATTAGCTGTGTATACTGTTACATCTTTTTGTGCGGACAGCGCTATATATAAATTATAAAAACATCCTGCAATCGTTCCATTATTGGAAGGAATAACAAGAAGTATTTTTTTCTTCATCATTACATTAATTGGAGTTTACTTTAATACCATCTTTTTTAATAATTTTTGCAGGAATTCCAGAAACGACACAATTATCTGGTATATCTTTCACCACTACCGAATTCGGAGCTATAATCACGTTATTCCCAATGGAAACTTTACCTATAACTTTCGCCCCCAAAGCAATCTCAACATTATCCCCAATAGTAGCTACATTATCAAAAGTGTGTTTCGTTCCTATTACTACCCCTGGTGCTATTATACAATTCTTTCCCACTCGTGCTTTTGTTGCAACTCTAAGAAAACCAATATGAGGTATATATAATCCAGGGCCACATGTGTTTATACCTATTTTCATTTTATATCTAAAACACAAACGCTTATAATTCCAGAAAGCATAAAAATATTCTATTTTCTGAAAAATATTTTTCTTTATATTTGTCAAATATTCCAAACGTCGTAAAGCTTTCAAATATTTTACTGTATGATAATTCTCATTGAATATAAAACGATCTATAAACCTTAAATGATAACGTTTTAAATCCTCAACAAAATAATACTTACAATCAAAATTATTTCTTATCATGTACCTCAATTACCTTCTATATTTTTTCCTAACTCATCCGAAGAAATAAACTCAACATCCGGCCATTTCTTCACAATCTCATTCAACAATTTCCGAAATAAAACTAGATTCCTATCTTTATTTTGCACATCTATATTTCCAATAAAATTCAGTCTATGTGAACTTATAACCGCCGCCTTACCCCATCGGAATGCTATATTGACCCTATTAAGACAATCATTAAGCCAATCAAAATTAGGATTTTGACTAGGTTCAAAGTAGCAATTTCGCATTAGATAAATCAATCCACTATTGCTGTATGTTCCTTGAAAATTTGTCTTCCTATATGTAAAAGAGCATCCATCATCTATTGGTATTTTTTGCGTTACCATACCTTGAAGATATTTTACTCCATTTTCTTTTAAAAACGGCTCTATCAATGGACTCCAAGTATACGTTGTAGCAATAAAAGATTCTGATTGATATCCAAATATTTGTTTAAACAAATCTAATCCACTCTCAATAACATGTTTATACATTATGATATCCTTCTCTCTTGCAGAATCAAATGCCCCCATATAATTACCTTGGATATTTGGCGAAACATTAGAAGTCAACCCAAAAGTACCTAATTCAAATGCCCTTTTAGTTACAAAGTCTTTTCCTTCTCGAAGTACAGCAAGCCATTTTGTTACATTCAAATGCTCTCTCCCGTGAAACTGTGGATGAAAAATTCCTTCTTTAATCCCTTCTTTCCATAAATCAAAGACATGCTCATGAGCAGGACTATTTGCCATAGTCACAGTAATTGGTTCATAAAAATACTCACAAAAATCAGCTTCCCGTATCTTTCTGAAATCAGGATTAGCTACTACTGCATCAGCTGTAAATACAGCATAATTACCATTTTTATCCTTAACAGAAGTCAATACATCAAACAATGCTTCCAGATCTTCCTTATTCGCTAAACTATCATATCGACAATAAGGATCATTATCTACCCTAATTCCTTCCTTTAAAAACTGATTATAAACTTCCTTAGATGGCATACGTATAGCCCCCCAATCATCCGATTCAATAACGACTAATTTGCGCTTAGTATACCAACCGGGAATATTAAGAAAATTATGAGAAATATTTTTGAATAACATAATTATAATTTTACAGGTAACGCATCACTTTTAGAATATGGGACTCTTGCCCCTTCCATAGTATGTGTAGAATTTAATTTAGGACTCCAAAAAAATGAATAAGGAACGACTCCCGGAGCAGGTCCTCCTAATATATATATAAACATAGATGTAATAATAATACAGCATGAAACAAGACTATACCTCATCTTTTGAATCATCTTTCTAATTATTAATGGTATTGCTAATGTAAATGCATAACCAAAAAACAAAGATATTCTTGCAAATGAAGGATTTATCAATGCCATTATGCTAAATATAAAGGAAAGAGAACAACAGATAAATAAAATATTTGTTTTACGAGTTTGCTCTGTTTTAGAGGGTTGATTAAACAATAATAGAATATAAAAAAACGAAACGATTAAGCATGTTAATAGTTTAGATGCCCCTGTATCATCATGCTGATAAAGACTATATTGATCTAAAAACATATAAACAAAAAGACTAGAATACAAGAATTGGGAAGATATACAAAATAAAAAAAGAATAACAACTATACTCAATTTATTAACCTTTTGAAAATCAATCAAACTCAAAGGGTATAAAATACAATATATTAGTAAACTTTTATGAAATAAAGATGCGATCAAAACTAACAATAGAAATTTAAAATTCTTTTTCTGGAATAAAAAACTCAAAGCATAAAAAGCAATAGCAATAGCAATCCCATTCCTCATTGCATTTAATGGAAAATCAATATAGCGGAACAACATCATGATTAATAGAGATAGAAAAAAATTATCTGATTCTCTTTTTAATGTATACCCTACAAAAAAACAAAATATTAATCCTATAAAAATAAAAATCGCAATATTATACGCACAAATATTATTCAATAATTTAATACAAAAATAAAATATAGGATCACGCATATTTTCCCATATATACGAATAACTTACATCATAAATATTTTCAAAATCAATAATATACCCCATTGTATCAGTTCCAACACAATAGCTACGCAAAGAAAATAATAAAAAGAAATAAATCAAACAAAAATTTTCATATTTTCGTCTTACTAAATTTGTATATGAGTAGTTTCTAAGGCTCAAGTACAATAGAATACCAAATATAATCCAATATACTAACATATAAATCTCATAAATACATTAATCAAAATATACTTTTCAAAAAAGTATAATATTTTATTTCTTTAGTGACAAAAACAATTCCAAAATACAGGATAGTAAAAAGAACTCCCTTCATACACAAACTAAAAATAAGATTATTAGATGGTACCATCATATCAATAAAATAACTAGCCCAAAAACCACTAACTAAAGAATAAATTATAATTTTAACAATACAAAAGAATATATTCATTGATATCAATCGAATATTGAGCAATCTATTAATATAAATATATGGAACTACTATTAAAATAATACTGTTAATTACAGACACAACAGCTACCGCATAAGGAGTATCCCAAATTTGCACAGTTAGATATTTAGTACTCCAAATCAATACAGTACAGATCACATTATAACATAAATAAAACTTCGTTTTTCCAAGCGCAACAATTATTGGATTAATAAGAACAATACAAAAAAAATTCAAACTTAAAGCAAGTTTAAAATACAAAATCGAAGCTTCATACTTATTTCCGTAAATTAATATTATAACTTGTCCAGCTACCACAAAACAAAAACATAATAAAGGATATACTAAATAAATACACTTTTCTAATGCATTTCTCCATGACACAATCGCATTTTGTAATTTAATTTTACCAGAAGCTGCTCCAGAAAATATCGGAATCATTACAGCAGATACCGATCCAACAATCATTCCAACAAAAGGTATTTCAAAAAAACCATTACTATATTCAGCAAATACACTTTCACCATAATAACGGCTAATAAAAAATTGATCTGCCGATTTCTGCAAAACAGTTAGATAGCTTGTTAACATGATAGGTATAGTATACTTAAAAATTTCAATTAACTTAAATGGTAAATTATCATATGACACTTTACTAAAAGGTTTATTTTTAAAAAACAAAGCCATGCTAAAAGAAAAAAGTGCTGATATTAACCAACCATATATCACTTTCTGCACACTTGCTTCCCATATTACCACAGGCAATACCAGAGAGAAAAACATAAAAAACTTTGTAACAACATTATAAATCAATAATTGCTCAGTTTTTCTAATAGCAGTAAACAAGCCTTCAATACCTAAAGTCGGAATCAATAACAAAGGAATAGGAGAAAATAGCCTCAAATTCGATAGCAATAAATCATTGTGTAAAAAAGAAGAAAAAAGTGCTGCACCACAATAAAACAGCATAGTCATCAGAATACCTGATACGACAAAAAACATTAGAAGAATTTTGGAAAACGTCTTCCCTTGTGACAATGTCATGTTAGGTAAAAAATAAGAATATGCAGCAGGTAATCCAGCAGCAAATACTCCCTGTAACATCGTATATAAATAAATAATTTGTCTATAAGTTCCATATTCCTCTTTAGATAGATAACGAGAAAGAACCATAGCACTCCCCAACGCAACAAGAAATGTACCTAAATAACCCAATCCTACCCAAAGAGCCTGTTTGGTATTCGATTTATTATTCATCTTCCAAGATCAAATATTTATATTTTCTAGTATTCTATCAAATCTATAATATAATCAACAAATATCTTTGCAACATAAAAGTCACTATAGGATAGTATTTTTCTCTATTACAAATCAGTTGTAATCTTCATTTATCTAAAATTTCAAATTGCGGAGAATTATTCGACTTAAACTCAGTCACCACCTGTTTCATCAATCTCACCGTATCTTCAATCTTCACCGCGAGTGCCAACTCAGCCAGTTTATCATAAGAGGCAAGTATCTCATCCCGTTTGTATTCCCGCACTTTGGCTATACATATTTTATAATGATCCGTCGGAATCGTATTCTCCTCATTACTCAAGACCTCTTCATAAAGCTTTTCACCGGGACGCAAACCGGTAAACTTTATTTTAATATCTTCACCCGGAATGTATCCTGCAAGGCGGATCATTTTCTCGGCCAAGTCTACAATCTTCACAGGTTCACCCATATCGAAAACAAATATCTGATTACCGGTACTCATTGTGGCTGCCTCCATCACCAAACGGCAGGCCTCGGGAATAGTCATAAAGAAACGGGTAATCCCGGGATCGGTGACGGTCACGGGGCCGCCTTCCTGTATCTGTTTTCTGAAATATGGAATCACACTGCCATTACTGCCAAGTACATTTCCAAACCGGGTAGTCACAAACTTCGTTTTTCCTTTCACCTGCCCATGTTCCATAGCAAGACCCAGACTTTGTACATAAATCTCAGCCAAGCGTTTGGAAGCTCCCATCACATTCGTCGGATTAACGGCCTTATCGGTGGAAATCATCACCATCTTCTCTACACAATATTGTACACAGAAGTCGGCAACCAGCCGGGAACCAACCACATTGACCTGGACCGCTTCACAAGGATTCTCTTCCATCAAAGGAACATGCTTGTAGGCGGCCGCATGAAATACGACCTGTGGATGGAACCTCTCAAAAGCCATCTGAAGACGTTCTTTCTGACGGACATCGCCAATAAAAGGAACAAATGTCAGTTCGGGGAAAAAGCGTTCCAATTCCAGACGGAGTTCGTGCATGGGAGTTTCAGCATTATCAACCAGAATCAATTGTTTAATCCCGAAGGTAGCCAACTGACGGCATAATTCACTACCAATACTACCGGCAGCTCCTGTCACCAGAATTGTTTTACCCGTAAAATTCTTGATAATTTCCAGCATGTTGATCTCGATCTCATCACGCCCCAATAAATCCTCTATCC
>ERZ1108168.824-NODE-824-length-18007-cov-2.233233_pt1 | contig 18007 bp, 15 predicted proteins | sample MGYA00403704_ERZ1108168 | MGnify/ENA primary metagenome ERZ1108168 (study PRJEB35170, sample SAMEA104062421) | human gut metagenome | biome: human gut; feature: human-associated habitat; material: faeces | place: Denmark | collected 2012-06-12 ...
AGCGACAGCATTACTGAAATCAGTAACAACTGCCGCAATATTCTTATTTAAAAGCCTTCTTAAACTTATCAAACGGAGACTCATGAGACTTCTTATTGCGAATCTTCTCATACAGCTCCTTTTCATCGCGTGTAATCTTGGTAGGTACCTCCACCTTGACCTCGACATACTGATCACCCTGACCACCGCGGGAAGAGGCAGACTTGACACCCTTTCCTTTTAATCGGAACTGCTGCCCAAACTGTGTACCTGCCGGAATCGTCAGCTCCACATCACCGTAAACGGTCGGAACATCCACCTTACATCCAAGAATCGCATCCACAGCACTAATCGGCACTGTGATACGGATATCATTGCCGTCTCGTACAAACTGCTTGTGACGGCTCACCAGAATCTCGATATACAGATCGCCGTTCGGCCCGCCATTCACACCGCGCTCTCCCTTATTCGGTACACGCACCTGCTGACCAGACTGAATGCCTGCCGGAATCTTGATATCCAGCTTCACACGCTTATGCTCATAGCCCTTGCCATGGCACTTCGGACACTTGTTCACAATCGTCTTACCCGTTCCGTTACAGTCCGGGCACACCGACTGACTCTGGAACACGCCAAACGGCGTTCTCTGCTGAGTCGTTACCGTACCGGTACCATTACAATGCGGACACGATTTAATATCGGACTTGCTCTTCGCACCGCTTCCCATACACTCATCACACTGCTCATCAACCTCAATCGTAACTGTTTCCGTTTTTCCGAAAATAGCATCCATGAACTCGATGCGCATCTGCATGAAGCGGTCATTCCCCTTACGCGGTCCATTGCTTGCACGACGATTTCCACCGCCGCCAAAGCCTCCGCCGAAAAAGGAACCAAAGATATCTCCGAAATCCTCAAAACCGCCAAAGCCTCCGGCACCGCCGCCAAAATTGGCACCATCCATACCTGCATGACCGAATTGATCATATGTCGCTTTCTTCTGCGGATCACTCAGTACCTCATATGCTTCGTTTACTTCCTTGAACGATTCCTCAGCCCCCGGATCCTTATTGACATCCGGGTGATACTTTTTCGCCATCTTCCGATAGGCTCTTTTTATTTCATCATCGCTGGCACCCTTGCTGAGTCCCAGGACCTCATAATAATCTCGTTTGCTCATGTGGATCACCCTCCTAACTTTCCAGACTGTATATGAACTGCTGTATGTCTGCATCTCCGAAAATACGCACTCTCGGCAGCTGCAGCTTATCCATACCGGGTTCTATTTTACCATAATTTGTCGTAAAAGCCATATGCACACCTGCATCTTTCATAATCTGCAGTGCACTGTCTGTAACATCACCATACGGATAACAATACACATTGCCTCCGCCGATGATGGAAAATGACTTTTCTGTATCTGTGACACCCTCATCATGTGCCACACAGCGCAATGCACCGCCATGACCGCCTTCACAGCCGCCGGTATGCATGCCATAGGAATGCGACTGCAGCTCCATGCCGTTTTGCTTCATTTCCTGAAAGCTTTGTGGCAGCTTATCATCCTTCAGATGATTCCCGATCAGAAAGAGCGTTGCACTATCACCATATTTCTTCAGCAGCGGATATGCATATTTATATATGGAAGCTGTCCCATCATCAATCGTAATGGAAACACTGTTCTTCGGCAGCTGTACCTTTCCATCCAGAAAATTCTCCACATCCTGCATGCGCAGCGTCACATAGTTATGCTCCTTCAAATACTTCAGCTGTGCTTCAAAATCATTGACCTCCAGCCAGTTTCCATTTTTCGAGACCTCTCCATTTTCTTTGGAATAGAAATAGTGATACATGAAAACCGGAATCTGTTTTGCGACCGGTTCTCCGGTATTGTCAGCCTGCTTTGTAGCTGCTATTACGGATTTTGGAATATACACAAGGGCATTTCCCAGCTGCACACCATAACGATCCTCATCCTTTACATAAATAGGATAAGATGCCTTCCGTGTTACTTCCGCCAGCTTGTTTCCCGCTTCATTCTGAATAACATAGCTGTCTCTGGTGACGATATTTTCATTAAACGGCAGATACACACTGGCCTTTTTGACACTGTTTTCTTCTGTTTGCTCGGGTACCACATGATCAGTCAGGATGTAGCAGTCATCCGTTTGCAGCCTGAAATACTTTTCCTTCATGTTCTGCGCGCCTTGCTTGTCAAACTTCAGCACTGTCCCCTTAAAGATACGGCCAATCTCTCGGTATTCTCCATCCTTCTTTTCAAACAGCGGTGTTTCCTTTTCGACACGCACCGTTTGTGCATAATGCGAAGAGACATCAACAGCAACCGTTTGCTCCTGCTTGGGATACATCCAATCGATGGCCAGCATCACACAACATACAAAACCTAGCGCAAGCACTAGGAATTGTAGTCGTTTCGTTTTCTTACTTCTTTTCTTCAAATTCAGCGTCTACAACGTTGTCATCGTTGTTTGCGTTGTTTGCACCTGCTCCTGCATTTGGATCCGCACTCTGCTGCTGGTACATCTGTGCACTAGCTGCCTGTGCAGCCTTTTCCAGTGCCTCCAGTTTTTCCTTTACAGCATCCATGTCATTTTCATCCAGGGATTTCTGCAGATCATCACGCAGCTTCTGTGTTTCTTCCTTCTGCTTCGCATCAATCTTATCACCGTTGTCAGCCAGCATGGAATCAATCTGAGCAATGAAGCCCTCTGCACGGTTACGCAGATCGATTTCTTCCTTGCGTTTTTCATCCTCAGCCTTGTGCTCCTCAGCCTCACGAACCATACGATCGATTTCCTCATCGCTCAGTCCGCTCGTATTCTGAATCGTGATAGACTGTTCCTTACCGGTACCCTTATCCTTTGCGGATACGTGCACGATACCGTTTACGTCAATATCAAAGGTAACTTCAATCTGAGGTACACCACGGCGAGCCGGAGCGATACCATCCAGCTTGAACATACCAAGCTCCTTATTGTCATTTGCCATCGGACGCTCACCCTGCAGAACACGGATATCTACAGCAGGCTGGTTGTCCGCAGCCGTTGAGAACACCTGAGATTTGCTAGTCGGAATGGTTGTGTTACGTGGAATCAGCACAGTCATGACACCACCCATTGTCTCGATACCAAGGCTCAATGGTGTAACATCCAGCAACAGAACATCCTTTACATCACCGGCGATAACACCACCCTGAATAGCGGCACCCATAGCAACGACTTCATCCGGATTTACGGATTTGTTTGGTTCCTTGCCCAGAACGCTCTTAACAGCTTCCTGTACAGCAGGAATACGGGTAGATCCACCGACCAGCAGTACCTGGTGAATATCATTTTTTGTCAGACCGGCATCGCGCAGTGCGTTTCTTACCGGTTCCATTGTACGCTCAACCAGAGATTTTGTCATTTCATCAAATTTTGCACGTGTCAGTGTAGCCTCAAAGTGCAGAGGTCCATCTGCTCCAGCAGAGATAAACGGCAGGGAAATCTGTGTCTGTACAACTCCGCTCAGATCCTTCTTCGCTTTTTCTCCAGCCTCTTTCAGACGCTGCATAGCCATGGTATCCTTGCGCAGGTCAACCCCGTTTTCCTTCTTGAAGGTATCAACCATCCAGTCAACAACAACGTTATCGAAGTCATCTCCACCTAATTTTGTATCACCGTTTGTGGACAGTACCTCAAAGGTTCCATCCGCAAGCTCCAGGATAGATACGTCAAACGTACCTCCACCTAAGTCATATACCAGACCCTTCTGTTCTTTTTCAGTTTTATCAATACCGTAAGCCAGAGCTGCAGCTGTCGGCTCATTGATGATACGCTCTACTTCCAGACCGGCGATTTTCCCTGCATCCTTGGTAGCCTGACGCTGGGAATCGTTGAAGTATGCAGGTACGGTGATAACTGCTTTCTCAATCTTTTCTCCAAGATAATCCTCGGCATAGGATTTCAGATACTGCAGAATCATCGCGCTGACTTCCTGCGGTGTATACTGCTTGCCTTCCAGTTCAACCTTTTCATTTGTACCCATCAGACGCTTGATTGAGCTGATGGTGTTCTTGTTTGTAACAACCTGACGCTTTGCGGCATCACCGACAATACGTTCACCGTTCTTGTATGCGACAACAGATGGTGTTGTACGGTTTCCTTCCGGATTTGTGATGACCTTGCATTCACCACCGTCCATAACGGACACACAGCTGTTTGTTGTTCCTAAGTCAATACCAATAATTTTACTCATAATCGTTATCCTCCTTTTATCTATTCGCTAACCTTTACAAGTGTTGCACGTAATACACGATCCTTCAGCATATATCCCTTTTGCAGGACCTCGATGACCATACCGCTTTCCACGCCATCCTTGGCCTCCTGCATCAGGGCCTGATGGAAGTTTGGATCAAACGGCTTGTCCAGCGCTTCGATTTCCTTTACACCCTCCTGATTCAGGATGTGTACCAGCTGCTGGTAAATCATCTCAAAGCCCTTGGCGTAGTTTTTGACATTCTGATCATCGACCTTGACATCCAGCGCACGCTCCAGGTTATCCAGAACCGGCAGGATTTCCATCGCAAAGCTTTGAATGCGGTACTTGCGCACATTGTCGCTTTCACTCTGCAGACGCTTCTTCAGATTTTCTGTATCTGCATACGCCTTGAAGTAGGCATTCTTGTTTGCTGCCGCCTCTTCCTTCAGCTTTACGATTTCTTCTTCCAGTTCCTCGATTTTTTTCTTCTTACCGAATTTTGCGGATTTCTTATCTTCCTTTTCCGCTTCCTTCGCATCCTTTTTCTCTGCCTTGGCAGCATCCTGCTCTGTCTTTGCTTCTTCGCTTTGCTCGGCAGCCTTTGCTTCCTCGTTTACAACTTCTTTTTCTTCCTGCATGATGACCTCCTTATCGATTTTCACTTCTGTATAAATCTTCGATTACTTTGCTCATATATTCCATAAGGGCAACGACACGGCTGTACTGCATGCGGGTAGGTCCCACGATCATCAGTTCCCCTTCTTCATCCTCGTTCAGCTTGAACTTGCTGGATACCACGGCAACATTATTGACCTGAATCAGTTCATTGTCACCGCCGATTTCAATGGCGACATCACCCTCGTGATTGGCCAGCTGGCGAAACAGACTGCTGTCCTCCAGCATCTTCATAAGCTCCTTCAGCTTTTCGATATCTGCGAATTCCGGCTGATACAGCATATTGCTCTGTCCGCTGCAGTATACATGGTCGGTTGCAAACCGCATGAATGCATTAACGAAGGCTTCAAACAGCACCTCGTGACGGGCAATATGGCTGGCCAGCAGCGGCTCAATCTGCGCTCCACCACCTCATTGATCGGTGTGCCGCTCAGCTTGTCATTGAGCAGATTACAGCAGGTTTTGATATCCTCAACGCTCACGGCCGTATTGAAGTGAAATGTCTTATTTTCCGTATGCCCGTGATCGGTGATGAAGACTGCAACCGCACTGGTGTCACTGAGTGGAAACAGCTGTATGTGCTGCAGTGTCTGGTAACGGCTTTCCGGCCCCAGCACCACGGAAGTCAGCGAGGTCATCTGAGATAGAATATCACAGCTTTTCTTAACGATTTCATCCATTGAATAATGACGCTCCTGAAATACAGCCTGCAGAGAATGCTTGACTCCATCATCCAGTTCACGCTCCATCAGATTTTCAACATAGAACCGATAACCGCGACTGCTTGGTATACGACCGCTGGAGGTATGTGTTTTCTCCAGCAGACCCAGATCCTCCAGTGCAGCCATCTCATTGCGAATGGTGGCACTGGAACAGTTGAAATCCAGCAGGTCCATCAGTTTCTTGGAACCGACAGGCTCGGCAGTCCGGGTGAACTCATCTACTATCGTTTTAAAGATCGCCGTCTGGCGTTTTGTAAGCATATGGTTCACTCCTTTCTAGCACTCAACCTCTATGTCTGCTAATAGTATATTCCAATGTTTTAGCACTGTCAACACTTTAGTGCTAAAATCCATAAAAATTGTTATCAGTTTCTGGAAATATTAGGAAAGTGCTCTGTTTTGCCCAGCGTTGGAAAAATGCATATATTCACGCAAATGGATTGCCAAGAGCCGCAGCTTGCTATATACTTTTCCCAGGGCAAACCCGGATACTCACACATATACTATAAATATATAAGAAAGAAAGAAGGAATGATCATATGAATTATATACAATGGAACTACGAGGATGATTTGCTTGCAGGTACGACGCTGCGCGATTCATCCCTGCCGGAAAACAACAATATGGCACTGCACGCCTGTTTACGGAAAGAGGATGTTTTAAATAATCGTGATACTCTGTCAAAAGCACTCCATATAGCATCGTCACAGTGGACCTTTGCTATGCAGACGCACTCCGATCATATCCATGAGGTAACCGCCGCAGATGCCGGCAGAGGCTATCGTGTTTATGAGGAGGGGATTGCGGATTGTGATGCCCTTTACACAAAGGAAAAAAACATCGCAATCGGTGTCTTTCATGCGGATTGCGTGCCGGTACTTCTATATGACCCCTTTACCGGTATCATTGCCGCTATTCACAGTGGCTGGCAGGGAACCGTGCAGGAAATCACACGCAAAACCGTGACCCTGCTCATGCAGAAGGAGCATGTCGATCCTGCTCACCTGATGGCTTATATCGGTCCGGCTATCGCATATCGCAGCTTTGAAATCCAGCAGGATGTCATTGACCGCATCCGGGCAATGAGCTTTGACACCCGTGACTATCTGACAATGCTGCCAAACGGCAGGGCAATCGCAGACAACAAAGGGCTGAATATGCAGATGCTGCTGAATCTCGGTGTTGAACGCGATCATATCACAGTGAATCCAAACGATACCTTTCTGAAAAACGATGCTTTTTTCAGCTATCGAAGAGAGCCTGCATGCGGATGACACCTCAGCTTCATTCTACGCAAATAATCCAAATAAAAAGGCGGAGTATTCTGATCCTGTTTCATTTGAACAGTTGATCATTCCGCCTTTTTTTATTTCCGGATGCATTATGTGCATGTTCAGACACGTGTTTCCTCCATATGAATTTTGTCAGACAGCATTGCAATGAATTCGGAATTTGTAGGTTTGCTTCGTTCCATGGAAATCGTATAGCCGAAAATCTTATGTATCACATGTGCATTTCCGCGATTCCAAGCCACTTCGATTGCATGCCGTATACCACGCTCCACTCGGGAGGGTGTTGTCTGAAACTCCATCGCAATCTTCGGATATAATGTTTTGGTAACCTTACCAAGCAGATCCATATCACGGTAGGTCTGCATAATTGCACAGCGTAGATACTGATACCCTTTCAGGTTTGCAGGAACTCCAAGCTCGTGCAGCAGCTCGGTGATCGTTCCCTCCAGATGCTGGTTCTGACTGCGTCCCAGCTTTTTCTGCAGTTCCTCATTCAATGAATAATCTGGCTGATAATTCCTGATGAAATGAATCTTGCGAATCAGATCAGGAATCTCATAGGGCTTCATCATGATGTAGTCGACACAATAGCGGTTGAACTCAGAAAGAATCATTTCACTGAGATATGAGGATATGCAGATAATATGATCCACCTGCAGCCTTCTGCTGCGTATTTCCTCTAATACATAAAACCCATCTTTCTTTGGCAGGATCATGTCCAACACCAGAACATGTACATGTTTCCCCTCCAGCTGTCGGATACATTCCTCACCATCGCTTGTCATTCCGGCCAGTTCAAATTCCTCAACGGAAGAAATGGCCCTTTCTAAAGCAGATAACTGATTTCTATTCTCATCTACTAAAAAAATCAAGCTCTTCATCTTTCATTCCTCCAACTACCTAGGCAGGAACCATCATAAACCCTAAAGTATTTTTAGAGTCAAGTATTTATTAAAAATATTTAAGAAAAACATTAAATCATTTTATATCACTCTCTTGTAAGGGACCCATATCATATGGCGCATCTGATAATGATGATTCTCGCAGGCACTGTACAAGACCTGAGACAGGATATCCCCGTCAAGCATCAGGTGTTGTGCCTCCATAAACTGCAGCAGCTTTTCCTTTTCCTGCAGAATCGTATGCTGGGCATCCGCTTCAAAGCAGTAGGCAAGAGCCGGACATTCGGCATACTGTCTTACCACATCATTTATCCGAATACCGATGAAATCCCCAATCGTCTCGTACATACAAAAGCCGTAATCAAAGTGCTCCTGTCCGCTGATAAAATCCTTGGCACAGATTCGTGCACTCAGAAACTGAAGCTCGCTGCTTTTCGACCACATCCTGAGCTCCTCATTCAGGGATGCATCATCCGCTAAAATCACATCATCCTGCATATAGGAAATGCGATACAGGGCAGGTCTTGTTACAAACTGTATGGCATGCTGTGCACGTTCTGCCAGCGCAATGCATTCCAAAGAAAGATGAATGCTGTGAAGACGAAGACTCATCGACACACTTTCCTGCAGCAGCTCCTTCTCCTTTTGTTCCATCAGCTCAAGAAACATATCATTTCCCCTGCTTTCAAACAAATCCATCAGCTCATACAGTGTAAAGCCAAGCTTCTGATACTTCTGCATATTCAGAAGATGGTTGATTTGTGAAGCATCGAAATAACGGTAATTGGATACACTGTCCTTATGCGGCACGATGAGCCCTTTACGTTCGTAGTACCGCAAAGCTTCCGTGCTGAGACCCAGCAGTCTGGCAGCCTCTCCGATTTTGTACATAAAAAAAAACTCCTCCCTTTTCCATTCTTCACAAACAATACTCTTTCCAAATCTGCATACGTATGCATATAGGTCTTTTCTATTTTAGTATACTTTTGTGCTGCGTGCAACCTTATTACCGTCTTATTTTAGATTTTATGGAAAGAACGGATTGCTTCTGTATAAATTTCCATGCTATACTAGGATTAACATTTCCCTGGAGGATCCATTTTGAAAGGACAAACATTCTACAGCAGTCTCTACGGTTCGCTTACATCCTTGATCATAACGAGGCGGCTTCCCTATGGGAGCCGTCTTCCATCCGCTAAACAGCTGTGCAGCACATATCAGGTAGGAATACGTACCGTACAGGACGTCCTGCGCGATATGCGGGATGCCGGCTATATTTCTTTAGAGGCGCGCAAGCGTGCACAGGTGATCTGGCAGCCCTCACAGGCGCACGATGAGCAGACGGATTTCTATATTCTGCATACACACCGGCAGATGATTGACGTTTTGGAAAGCATGCGTCTGTGCCTGCCTCCCCTCTGCAGCGGGTTGTGCGATTTACTGCAGGAAAAGGATATCCGCCATTTATATAAAATGCTGTCGACGCTGGAGGATAATAAAAATCTGGAAAAACGCCGACTGCTGATCCGGGATTTTAATGTGTATCTGCTGCAGCGTTATCATAATGATATGATTCTCGATTTGTATCTGACGACCTTTTCCTATATTGAATATCCCCTGTTGTATCATACAGATCTGTTTTCCTCCTATCATGGCACTCTGAAGCACGATTATGAGCAGCTGCTTGCCGCCTATACAGATAAAAACCGCCGCTTTGTATATGATTTTTATGATCACACGATCTGCTACACCATACAGCGTATCCGTGAGCACGCAGCGCAGATACAGCTTTGCGGCAACCACTGTATACCGGAAGCCGCCCCCTTTTTCTGGCAGCCAAAGCATTCTCATGATTACGTTTACACACTTGTCTTCCGGGATATTATTCGCAGCATCGCCTGCAAAACCTATGCCGATCAGCAGCTGCTGCCGCCCATAGAGCAGCTGTCCAGAACCTATCAGGTATCCTACGCAACGATTCGCAAGGTTTTGAAACAGCTGAATGATATCGGGCTCGCAAAGACCTATAACGGTCTGGGGACCCGCATTCAGCTGAATAAGGGGGTTGCACAGGCACATCTGGAGGACAGTACAATGATACGTGACGCCGTAAAATTCATCGGGGCTGTACAGTTTATCACCATCACGATCGGCCGCTGCTGCCTGGAATATTTCGACCAGCTGCTCGTGCTTGCCCCTGTTATGGAGGAGCGGATAAAAAAAGGCATTATGATGGCGTCGGTTTCCTTGATGCCCTGCTGGTGATCCTTCCCAAGGCCAATCTGAAACAGATTCTGCAGGAGTTTCGCAGCATTTTGTCATGGGGCTTTTATTTCACACTGCTGCAGCTGGATGAACAACTGGTCGATCTATATTACAAGCGCTGTGAGGAAGCGGTTGGCTTTCTGGTGAAACGGGATGCCGACGGCTATTGCCGCTGTATACAGCAGGTCTACATGCAGCTTTTCCATATCATCATCCATTGTGCCAAACGCATCGGCATCCGTCAATGTGATGCCATTCAGCTGCCCGATATCGATTCCCTTCCTCTGTAGGAAACAAAGAATGTCTGCGCTAACCCTTGACTCCTGATGAAAAGACGGCTGCTTTCTGCAATAAGAATGGTGGCGGGCGATTCTCACACCATGCCGGTATGACTGAATGCTGCAGCTGCGTAGGAAAACAGATATGGAAGGAAGTGCTTTCCGTCAGGGAAAGCTTTATCGGTAACCCTTTTCCATGGTGACCATATGCGCTTGTGGATAACCGCCTGTACAGAAAAATAACATCGGATTATAAAAAACCTGCAAAAACATATCCGACGGGGTTTTCTGTGCAGATTACCGACACTTTCCTATCAGGGATTTCCTGCTATGGGTATGCAGGCATAGACAAATTCCTTTATTGACTGGCTCAACAGGAATACATCAAAATCCACCGGGGTTCGGTGGATGTTTTCTATATTCTATTGAATGCGCCTATAAGCTGTCCTGCTTCCCTGCTGTATCTGTATCAGAATAGAAAAGGCTTTCTTGTTGCAGATTTCAGGCAGATTCCTGTGAATGGTGGGTCGTATAGGCACGATCAAAGGTAACAACCAGATAGTAATGATCGCCCTTACGCTCCCGGATCCGCTGTGCAAGGGCATCCAGAATCTGCTGATTACTCATTTTAATATGGAAGGGCACGACAACATCGAAAATCATATTCGTATGGGTTTCTCCCGGAACGATACGGAAATCGTGCATGCTCAGGTCTTCATCAATTTCCTTTACGATTGCTGCTGTCAGTGTTCGCAGCTCGTTGGTCAGCGGATCGTCAATATTGATGGGATCCATGTGGATAACCATCTCCAGTCCCATATTCTCCTGAAAGTCGCGTTCGATATTATCAATCATATCATGAGATTTCAGTACATCTTCCTTATAATCCACCTCCACATGCACAGATGCAAAGGTACGGTGCGCACCATAATCGTGGATCATGAGATCATGCATACCCAGCACTCCATCATAGCTGTTAATCTTATCCTGAATCTGTTTCACCAGATCCTCATCCGGAGCCTGTCCCAGCAGCTCATCCAGCGCCGATTTAATGATGCCTCCACCTGCCATCAAAATAAAGATGGCAACAACAACCCCCATATAGCCGTCCAGATTAAAATGAATAATAGGAGAGAGCACTGTGGAAACAAGAACAGCTCCCGTCGCCATAACATCACTGATGGAATCTGCAGCAGTCGCCTCCATTATACTGGACTTCAAAAGCCTCCCGTATTTCTTATTATAGCTGTACATCCACAGCTTTACGGAAATGGAAAACAGCAGAATAATCACACTCAACCAGCTGAAGGACACTGCCTCCGGTTGAAGAATCTTATGAAAGCTGGTGCGAATCAGCTCAAAGCCAAGCAGCAGGATGGCTACAGCAACGATCATTGATGCAATACATTCGTAGCGCGCATGACCAAAGGGATGCTTTTCATCTGCCGGCTTGCTTGACAGCTTAAAGCTGAGCAGGGAAATCACAGAGCTTCCGGCATCGGAAAGGTTGTTGACAGCGTCTGCCGTTATGGACACACTGCGTGCCAGGGTACCGGCCAGAAATTTAAACAGAAACAAAATCACATTGTTTGCAATCCCCACCGTGCTTGTAAGGTTTCCATATGCCTTTCGCACAGCAGGATCTTCCAGCTCGTTATAGTTGTGTATCATTTTTTTCGCAAGATAATTTATCATTGTATCACCCACTTCTTTTATGAATATCTAGTTTAACACATTTCACCAAAATGGGAAAGATTTACATGAAAGTTTTCGTTTCATCATATAGTATATCGGTGATAACATGAAAAAATTCACGGGCTTTCTGCTGTTTGGTCTTCTCTTACTGACACTTGGCTTTGGAACCCTGACGCTGCAAAGTGCACAAAACGCACTTTCCATCTGGTTTGAAAAGCTGGTTCCCTCCATGTTTTTATCTATGGTTCTGGTTCGTCTGCTCTATAAGGAGCATGCGTTTGACCATCTTCCCTCTCTAGGTCTGCCTGCTTTGCTGGGGATGGATCAGGGGGCATGGAATCTGGTTTTATGCACGATGTTCCTTGGCTTTCCCACCGGCTCTGTCTTTGTGGATGAAGCCGTACGGGATGGTGTCCTTTCCCGGCAGGATGCTGCACGCCTGCTGTATTGCTGCTGTTTTCCTACACCGGGCTTTGTCATTATCTCCTGCGGTATCGTCTTTTTCAAATCTCTGCACATCGGCATGCTGCTGTTTGCTTTGCAGCTGCTCAGCGGTCTGCTGTTGCTGCTGTTCACCCGCAGACACACGGTTCATACCTTTCCTGCAGCTGTTGCTTCCTCACAATCCTTTATGCGGAATCTTAGCAGCGCAGTTACGGAAAGTGGAATTTCCCTCTATATGATCGGGGGATATCTGATGCTTTTTATGAGTGTTACCGCTGTGCTGTTTTCCTTTCTTCCGGAATTTCCTGCGCTTATCATACGCAGTCTTGCCGAGTTTTCCAGCGGCATCGTTTTGATCAACGTCACACCGTTTTCCACTATGCAGAGATTACTCCTTACCAGCTTTCTGCTTGGGTTTGCAGGCTTCTGTGTACATATGCAGATCATGAGTATGGTGGAACAGGTTCCTCTGCGTTATCCCGTCTTTCTGCTTTACCGGATTCTGCAGGGAATGATTTCTGTCCTTCTGCTGATCCTTTGCGTGCAGTTTCTATAATCTTCCTGTATAATAATACAAAAGGAAGGTGATCATATGAAGATTGCATGGATTGGCTGCGGCGTGATGGGGACCAGCATGCTGCTGAACCTGAAAAAGGGCGGTCATACGGTGAGTGCCTATAACCGCACCTATGAGAAGGCCGCTCCCCTGCTCGAGCAGGGAATCCGGGTGGAGTGTACCATTCGGGATTGTGTAAGTGATGCGGATGTTGTCTGTACCATGGTCGGTTACCCAAAGGATGTGGAAGAAATCTATGAGGGGGATGACGGTATCTTTGCACATGCCAAAGCGCATGCCGTACTGATTGATTTTACAACCTCTTCGCCCGCGCTGGCAAAAAAGCTGTACACAGCAGCAAAGGCAAAGGGATATGCCATGCTGGACGCTCCGGTATCCGGTGGTGACAGCGGGGCAAAAGCCGCATCCCTGTCTATTATGACTGGCGGGGATGAAGAAGTGTTCGAACAAATGCGTCCGCTATTCTCCCTATTGGGGACGGGAATTCAGTATATGGGAGAAGCAGGGAGTGGTCAGCATACAAAGGCCTGCAATCAGATTGCCGTGGCAGGCGCTGTGGCAGCGATGAGTGAAGCACTGGTATATGCAAGAGCGGTCGGACTGGATGAGCAGAAGATGCTTACCGCTATCGCCAAAGGAGCTGCAGGCAGCTGGCAAATCGACAATACCGCACCGCGTGTTCTCGCAAACGACTTCGCTCCCGGCTTTTATATCAAGCATTTTATTAAGGATATGCACATTGTTCAGCAGGAGATGGAGCAGCAGGACGTCCATCTGGATATGCTGGAGGCTGTCTGCAATATGTACGAAGCACTGGCAGGCATGGGAGAGGAAAACAACGGTACACAGGCACTTGTGCATTATTATAAATGAATATAAAAGCTGTGACAATTTGGCTAGAATCCTGACACCACAGCTTTCTATATATCACGTTTATCGAACATTTACTCAATCAGACTTAAGCTGAAACAGAGTTTCTAAAAATGTATATTGTGCTTACGCATTTTTATGGCTATGTCAAAAATTTTCTGGAATTTGTAGTGGCATACATGACTGTAATGCACTATTCACCGGATGCCATGGAGCAATGTAAGCAATCGATCTGCATCCTATTCATATTTATCCGTGCTTTTGAGGTATGGCAAAAAAACACGCTTTCTCTCCATTTGAGTGCGTGCTTTTTATTATCTATGCTAATCAGATGTGCAGCACCCTTCAGATGGGCGCCTTTTAGATGTTCAGCATGGTGTTGCCCTCACCACACAGCTCCTCGAAATCTCTGGTGAACGCATCCACTGCCAGAACGGCGGCATCGACCTTAATCAGACCTTCGATCACATCCGGAGCAATCGTACTTGCACCAAGACCATACTTGGCAAGCTCCAGTACCTGCTGTGAATTTTTGAAGCTGGCAGCAATAACCTCCGTCTTCAAGTCCGCATGCTTCAGCATATCGTGGATATCCTTGGCAACCTGTACGCCGTTATAGCCCAGATTATCAATACGGTTTACATACGGTGCCACATAGGCAGCCCCTGCCATACCGGCAAGATAGCCCTGCATCTGGTTATAGATTGCCGTTCCGGTGATGTTTGCACCCTCTGCATGCAGCAGCTTCATCGCCTTCAGACCTTCCCTGACTACCGGAATCTTGATATAGGTGTTCTTTCCCAGCACCTCCTGAATTTTATGGGCTTCCACAACCATATCCTCAGCTTTCGCACTTACGACCTGTACATGCAGATCGCCGTCCGCACCGATAAATTCACGAATTTCCTTCAATACATCGTATGGATTTCTTCCTGTTCTTTTCAGGATTGTCGGATTGCATGTAACTCCCGTAATCGGAAAATACTCGTAAGCCTTTTTGATTTCCTGAATGTCTGCGTTGTCAATTAAAATTTTCATCTCTATGTCCTCCCTGATTTTTTTATTCTATAATCAGATTGCGGATACCCTGATCCCTTGCAATCCGATAGAATGACTCCATTGCTTCCTTTGTATATAGCTTCGGATTCTCGTCAAAACAATATTCCATATCCAGATAATCATACTTCGCCTTTGCCAGCGGATTATAATTCAGCAGTTCATAACGCACACCTTTATAGCATTGCTGCAGAAACTGTGCTATGGCCGTAATATTTTCACTGCGTGCCGTCATTTCCGGAATCAGCGGTGTGCGGATGATCACACGATCACGAAGCTCCTCACTGCACAGCAGATAGCGGATATTATCCAGAATCTGTGCATTCTCCACTCCAGTATAGGCTTTATGCACCGCACTGTCAAATATTTTCAAATCCGCATAAATATGATCCAGATAGGGCAGCAGCTGCCGCAGCGTATCCTGCGGTGCATACAGGGATGTTTCTATCGTTGTATGTATCCCCTCTGCCTTACATGCCTTTAGAATTTCCAGTGCGAAGTCCGCCTGCAGCAGCGGCTCACCTCCGGATAGGGTAACCCCTCCGCCATAGCGGAAAAACGCACGGTCTTTTTTTACTTCCCGCAGGATATCCGAAACATCATAGCAGGACGCATCATAGCGCAGCGCACCTGTCGGGCAGATATCAATCAGACCTTCCCAGTCCTCAACTGCATCCCGCACAAGCTTTATTCGCCCATCCTGCATAGAAACACCGCCATGGATGGCTGCTGCCGCACAGCTTCCACAATGCATACATTTCGTTTCCATATAGAGAAGCTGCAAAACCGGATGCAGTCCCTCTGGATTCTGGCACCATGCGCAGCGCAGCGGGCAGCCCTTGAGAAAAATCGTTGTCCGGATTCCTTCTCCATCATGCGTAGCGAAGCGCTTGATGTCAAACACATAGCCGCTAGATGCCTTCATAGCTCGTTCTGGCAATGATTTCATTTTGCAGCTCCTGTGCCAGCTCCACAAAATATGCCGTATAGCCGGCAACGCGCACGGTTAAGGATGCATACTGCTCGGGATGCTTCTGAGCAGCCAGCAGATCCTCTTTACGCACAACATTAAACTGGATATGCGGTATTCTCAAATCGACGAAGGTTCGTAAGAAACCGGCAAACTTATCAATGCCCTGCTCATTCTGAAAAAATTCCGGCAGAAATTTCATATTCAGAAGACCGCCGTTGGTCGTGCAGTCACAGGACAGACGGGATACCGATTTCAAAACGGCAGTAGGCCCATGCAAATCTCTTCCATATACTGCAGACATACCGCCATCCGCAAGCGGTGTACCGGCCAGTCTGCCATCTGCACTCGCACCGACATGCTCTCCCATCGGCACATGGGCGCTTACGGTATACATACCGGTATGATATGGTCCCTTGCGGTAATTGGTAAAGGAGCGCAGCTTATCACGGAATGCCGATGCCCACTTCGCTCCCAGCATATCCACCCATTCCACATCGTTGCCATACTTGTCCACCTTGTTCAAAAGACGCTGCCGCAGCATTTCATCGTGTGCAAAATTATGCTCCAGTGCATACTGCAGAGCTTCTCCTGTTACGCTTTTCCTATCATAGACCAGAGCCTTGATCGCCGCCAGAGAATCGGCCAGATTGGCAACCTGGATCATCTGTATACCGCTCAGATTATAATGAGCACCTCCACGTGTCACATCCATTCCCTGTTCCATGCAGTCATCGATAACGCTGGATAAAAACGGTGAGGGAAGGATGTCAATATGCGCCTTTTCCACCTCTTCACAGGCCGGAATCATGCGCTGCAGAAAATGATCAATCATGGCATCAAATGCACTTTCCAGCTCCTCATAGCTTTCATACGTATCCAGACCGCCCAGATCCGGCCCCAGCTGCTGATTGGTAAGCAGACATCTGCCATGATGCAGCGTCAGCTCCAGCACCTTGTTCAGATTAAACATTGCCGCATCGCTCCAGCCCAGATTATTCCCCTGTGTCGTCAGCTCAACACAGCCGACAATGGCATAATCCATTGCATCCTGATGGGAAATCCCCAGCTTCTCCAGTTCAGCTATAATTGCTTCATCATTGAAAAACTGCGGCATACCGCTTCCCTTTGCCACGACGCGAACAGCCTTCTTTAAAAGAGCATCCCCTGTTCCCCTGTGCAGGCGCACAGACAGATTGGGCTGCGGCAGGCCGATGTGCTCCTGTGCCAGCAAAAACAGAAAGATCAGCTCATTGCATACATCCTCACCATGGACATCCTGTCCGCCGACAGCGATATTGAAGCCGATTGGAAAGCCGGCAAAGTACTTTGCGCTGTTTTTATTACGCAGATAGACGATCTGATTGAATTTCAGCCACAGGCATTCAATGATATCCAGCGCTCTTTGCGCATCCAGACGTCCAAGCTCCCTGTCCTTGCGATAATACGGATACAGTATTTCATCCAGACGTCCGGGAGAGAAGCTGGAGGCATTGCTTTCCATATGCAGGACGACAAACAGAATCCACATGGACTGTACCGCCTCATGAAACGTTTCAGCCGGCCGTTTGGACAGCGCCTTACAGATTTCTGCCGTCTCTATCATATCCTGCTTCCAGTCCGGATGCTGCTTTGCTTCCTTTTGCAATTCATCATGATACCGCATCAGAAAGCGGCATACTCCATCCATCACAAGAAGAATGCTTTCATAGAAGGGTCTTTGCTCCTCCTTACAGTCCAGCAGGTGCTGCTGTGCCTCCTCTTTCAAGCCGGCCGGCCCCTTTTCCAGCCACTCACGGACATTGGGGCAGATATGTCCCTGTGCATGATCCTTCTGATTGATTTTTACAACCGTTGACAGGGCACTGATTTCCTTTCCATAACGCTTTTTCAGCACATCCTCCAATGATTTCCCCTTCCAGTACGGCTTGATGACCTCGCGAAATGTCTGCACATCCTCAGGACGTACAAGAAACTTATCCTGCGGACGTGTCGGCAGCGTCTCCAGCTCCTGATCCACCC
>ERZ1108168.830-NODE-830-length-17833-cov-7.816571_pt1 | contig 17833 bp, 7 predicted proteins | sample MGYA00403704_ERZ1108168 | MGnify/ENA primary metagenome ERZ1108168 (study PRJEB35170, sample SAMEA104062421) | human gut metagenome | biome: human gut; feature: human-associated habitat; material: faeces | place: Denmark | collected 2012-06-12 ...
CCTGTAATACCGTACTTGCTTAAATCTAAATTTGCCATTTTCTTTTGAATTAATTTAAATTGGTATTTTGTTTTATTATCTCATTCTGGCATTTGAGGGAAAGAATGTTTTTAAACATCTCCTTGTAAATCGGCTACAAAAGTAGTATTTTCTTTGGAAAGAAATAGCGTATTAGAGAAATTTTTCCCTAATCGAATCTCTTTTATATATTACTAACAATATCTGCTAACTGAATGTTGCAATTTGAAAGATTATCATTTACTTTGCATCGTATAAATTCTGAATAAATAAAGGCTAATAAAATGAAGATAATTGATTTTAGTGAAACAAATTCTATTCTGAATCAGTATGTATCAGAAATAAGGAATATAGAAGTTCAAAATGATCGTCTGCGTTTTCGTCGTAACATTGAGCGGATAGGTGAGATTATGGCTTATGAAATGAGTAAGACGTTCGCTTATTCTGTAAAGGAGATTCAGACTCCTTTGGGAATCTCACCGGTCAGTACGCCGGATAGTCAGTTAGTCATTAGTACTATTCTTCGTGCCGGGTTGCCATTTCACCAGGGCTTTCTGAGTTATTTTGACAATGCGGAAAATGCTTTCGTTTCGGCATATCGCAAGTATAAGGATACATTGAAATTTGATATACATATTGAGTATATTGCTTCACCGCGTATTGATGGAAAAACTTTGATAATTACTGATCCGATGCTTGCAACGGGAAGCAGTATGGAACTTAGTTATCAGGCTATGCTTACTAAAGGGCATCCGGCGGAAATTCATGTGGCTTCTATTATTGCCAGCAGGCAGGCGGTGGAATATATTGCTTCGATATTTCCGGAAGATAAAACGACTATTTGGTGTGCAGCTATTGATCCGGAGATTAACGAACATTCGTATATTGTTCCCGGATTAGGTGATGCCGGTGATCTGGCTTACGGTGAAAAAGAATAGGAAAGCTGTGAATCATTATTCTTCTCAATATATATGAAACAACTTTCTCAATGCATATGAAACAGTATTCTCAACGTATTGAGAATTTTTTCTCAAAGCTTTGAGAGTCTTTTCTCAAAGGATTGAAACAGATAGATTTTTTGAAGCCAATAAGAAGTATATAAAGCAGGGGAGCTTTGTATAGAACGCTGAAGGGGTGATAAGAAAAAAGAGGTCGCACTGTAACCGTCTTAGGTGGTAAGTGCAACCTCTTTCTGTTTGTATATAGTAATTATTTTACTTCCCAGGTGTCGTTGGTCATAAGTAGTTCGTTGAAATTATGATATTTCTTCTTACCTTTTACTTCCTCAATCTGCTCTGTTACAGCATCATTGTAAGTAGGAGCTTCCACATCGCGAATTACACCTAAAGCAATCGGGAACTCGGGACCTTCCATCAGTGCAAGTTTCAGTTGCAGTGTGTTGTCTGCGCAGTGGGCATCGTGTATCAGAATATCTTTCTCTGTGATACCATTTTCTCCCAGTTTTACTACTTTCAATCCGAAACCTTGCTGCATTAACCCAAACTCTTTGTTTTCACCAAAGATCATCGGTTTGCCATGCTCCAGATAGATTGCGTTTTTAGCGCGTCCTTCTTTGGTAGCAACGCTTTCGTGGGTACCGTCGTTGAAGATAACGCAATTTTGCAGTACTTCTACAACAGAGGCGCCTTTATGGTTGGCTGCTGCTTTCAGTACCTCTACGGAAGCGGCACCATCAACGGCTATACAACGGGCAAAGAAACGCCCACGTGCTCCAAAACAAAGCTCTGCAGGGTGGAAAGGATCTTCTACTGTTCCGTAAGGAGATGATTTACTGACAAATCCACGTTCCGAAGTTGGAGAATATTGTCCTTTCGTCAGTCCATAAATACGGTTGTTCAGCAGAATCATATTCAAGTCTATATTACGACGAACGGCGTGGATAAAATGATTACCACCGATAGCCAATCCGTCACCATCACCGGATATCTGCCAGATAGTCAAGTCGGGATTAGCCACTTTAGCGCCTGTAGCTACGGCAGCAGCACGTCCGTGGATGGTGTGGAAGCCGTAGGTATTTACGTAATAAGGCAGGCGGGAGGAGCAACCGATACCGGAGATTACTGCGATATTGTGCGGAGCAACTCCCAAGTCGGCCATTGCTTTATGCAGAGAGTTCAGGAAAGCATGGTCACCACATCCCGGGCACCAACGGGGCTGACCTGATTTATAATCTTTTGCTGTATATACTGTTTCGCTCATCTCTTATTCCTCCAATAATTTAGTGAATGCATCTACAAGTTCTCTCGTTACGAAAGGCTGTCCCTTCACCTGGTTGAATTGGCTGACATTCAGCCCGGGTACTTTCATTCGCAGGTATCCGGCAAACTGCCCCAGGTTTTGTTCGGCTACTATAATCTTTTTGTATTTCTTCAATACGTCGGCTGTGTTCTTGGGTAACGGATTGATGTACTGGAAATGAGCAAGGGCAACTTTCTTACCGTTCTTACGCATATGTTCTACAGCCGAATAGAGGTGTCCGTATGTTCCACCCCATCCCACTACCAATAAGTCAGCATCTGCGTCACCTTGTACTTCGAGTTCAGGAATGCTATCGGCAATCTTGTCTACTTTGGCTTGGCGTAACAAAGTCATCTTCTGGTGATTCTCAGGTTCGGTAGAGATCACTCCTGTTTCGTTACTTTTCTCCAGTCCGCCGATACGGTGCATAAATCCTTCTGTTCCCGGAACAGCCCAGTAACGTGTACCGGTTTTCTCGTTACGTTGGAACGGAGTCCATGTTTCTGCCATGTCCGGAGTGACGTATGGAGGATTAATAGCCGGGTATTCTTCCAGATTGGGTAACTTCCAGGCAGCAGAACCATTGGCGATGAAAGCATCAGTCAGCAATACTACCGGAGTCATGTGTTCCAGGGCTATCTTGGCTGCCATATAAGCTGCATCGAAGCAGTTGGTAGGTGAAGTAGCAGCAATAACAGGCATCGGGCTTTCGCCATTGCGACCGTAAAGTGCCTGTAACAGGTCGGTTTGTTCCGATTTAGTAGGAAGACCTGTTGAAGGACCGCCGCGTTGTACATTGACTATTACCAGCGGAAGTTCGGCAATGACAGCGAGGTTCATCGCTTCGCTTTTTAAGCATATACCCGGTCCGGAAGTAGTAGTAACAGCGAGGTCGCCTGCAAAAGCAGCTCCTACGGCTGAAGCACATCCGGCAATTTCGTCTTCGCACTGTACTGTTTTTACACCTAGTGATTTATGTTTTGAAAGTTCGTGTAGAATGTCTGTAGCCGGAGTAATAGGATAAGAACCCAGGTAGAGCTCCAGTCCTGCTTTCTCAGCAGCGGCAATCAGGCCATATGAAGTGGCTTTGTTACCATTAATATCGGTATAGAGTCCTTTTGCTTTCGGACTTTTACTTTCTATTTTATAAGTAGAGGTAGAAGCATGGGTATTGGCGCCGTAATTATAACCGTCGTTCAATACTTTTATATTTGCTGTGGCAATCTCGGGCTTTTTAGCAAACTTCTGGCGAAGCATGTTTTCTGCAGCTTCGAGGTTACGGTTGAAGAGCCAGCAAACCAATCCTAATGCAAACATATTTTTGCAACGGAGTATAGCCTTGTTGTCCAGTCCGGAATCTTTCAGACTCTCTTTACACATAGATGAAATAGGTACTTCAAGTACTTCTTGCTTAACACCTAATTCCTCAAACGGGTTATCTGTTGTGAATTTTGCTTTTTCCAGATCTTTTGCTCCAAAAGAATCGGAATCGGTGATGATCAATCCTTGCGGTTTACAGAACTTAATCTGTGTTTTCAGTGCTGCGGGGTTCATTGCAACCAACACGTTGCAGCGGTCGCCCGGAGTAAATATCTTACTTGCTCCAATATGTACCTGGAAGCCGGATACACCCGTTAATGACCCTTGCGGGGCACGGATATCTGCCGGATAGTCAGGGAATGTACAGATGTCATTTCCTACTGTTGCCGACACGTTCGAGAAGATGTTGCCGGCCAATTGCATACCGTCGCCGGAATCGCCGGAGAAGCGCACTACCACTTGCTCCAATTCTATAACCATCATTTCGTCTGCCATAATTTTACTTACTATATTTAATTTTAGGATCGACTTTCTTCGTTTTGCATAAATATAACCCCTTTTTAAGTGGTTTGTGTATATTCATTTATTGTGCAGAAGGTTTCGCAAAGGTCGTAAAGTTAAACGACTTAGCAAAATCTTTTTCTGTTTATCTGTAACCTCCTGTCAAAAGAATTATGTTATAGGTCTATTTTGGTATTTGGAGTAAGCAAAATGCGCTGTTTTGTGTCTTGTTTGTATTTTAAATGGTTGCATATTGTTATTGCTATTTTATGCTAAAAATGACGAAATGTTGCAGTTTTTATGCAAAATGTAATCTATCTGTTAGTTTTTAGGGTGTATTATCTTGCAATGATGAGAATATTCTTGTTCTTTACTGACTCTATTTTATAGTATATTTTATGACTGCCTTATTATTGTTCGTACACTCTATAAATCTGTATGTTCTGTCTTGTTAAATCAAGAGAATACGTTATCTTTGCAACCGAAATCTAAAAGGAGGTCCTGTAGTTCAACGGATAGAATAGAAGTTTCCTAAACTTTAGATAGGGGTTCGATTCCCCTCGGGACTACCAAAAAGAGATACAATCAACTAATGTGTATTGGAAAATTGTATCTCTTTTGTTCTTCATTCTTTTCTTATAAAATCAGATGGTGGGGCACCATATTTGCGAACAAAACAAGTATAGAAATAAGATGGAGATGAATAGCCGACTTCGTATGAAACTTCGGACACAGTTTTTCCGCCTGCTTCAAGTAGGTTTTTACCTTTTTCCAAACGTATATTACGGATGAAATCACCGGCAGATAATCCGGTCAAGGCTTTTAGTTTTCGATGTAAACTCATGCGACTCATAGCAACGTGTTTTGCAATAGATTCACCATTCACGTCCGGATTAGAAATATTAGCATTTACATAGGCTATTATTTTCTGCAACAGTTCTTCGTCAATGGCAGATAGTCCTTTCGGCTTTTCTTCTATTTTATTTTCTAACTGTTTTGCATAATTATTTCTAATATTCTCCCTCAACTCTATTAGTTTCTTAACACGCACTCTTAAATGCCTTATGTCAAACGGTTTAGGAATGTAAGAATCCGCACCGACTTCTAATCCCTCAATTCTATCATCCACACTACTTTTAGCTGTTAATAATATAATAGGTATATGGCTCGTATTAATGTTTGATTTTAGCTCCTTGCACACACTTATTCCATCTATACCAGGCATCATTACATCACTAATGATTAAATCAGGAATAATATCATAAGCTTTCTCAAGCCCAATACGTCCATTTTCAGCAGTAACCACTTCATAGTCAGCACTCAATTCAAATTTCAAGAAATTTAGTATCTCAGGATCATCATCAATGATTAGCAGCTTACTGCCTTGCAAGATTGTTGCCGAGGTTACTTTCTGCGTACATTCAGGTTTAACGGCTATAGCCGAAAGTTGTTCTTCATGATAATACACATAATCAGAGTTGTTTCTTTCTTCTGCTGTATAACAATCTGCAGTATAAGGTATTGTCAGAATAAACTTGGTACCGACGTTTATTTTACTCTTAACGGTTATATTACCTTTGTGTAACTCAACAAGGGATTTGACTAAATGAAGTCCTACTCCAGACCCCATCCCCACGAACTCCGGTTTATTAGATTCTACCTGATAGAAACGTTCGAATATATAAGGAAGGTTTTGGGGGGGGATTCCTTTTCCCGTATCAGTGATTTCTATGCATAGTTGATTTTCTTTTAAATTCTTTTTCGACATAAGAAATACATCTACTATCACTTCTCCATGGTCAGGAGTAAATTTTAGAGCATTAGACAAGAGGTTGCATAGAATTTTATCCAGAAACTCCGGACTAACCCATCCTCTGATATTTTCGTCCTGATGGCTATATTCCAAATCGATATTTTGGGACTGAGCCATATCTTTAAATAAATCAACAATTTCTCCGACAAAAGAAACTACTTCCAGTTCCTTGACTCTCAGTTTCATCTGATTACGATCAATTTTGCGAATATCCATAATCTGATTAATATTATTAAGTAAACGTACCACATTGCGTTTGATGAGAGATAGTAAATACTTTTTCTCACTGGATGTTTCTTCGTTTAAAAGACGATCTACCGGAGCAGCGATAAGAGTCAAAGGAGTTTTTAATTCATGCGAGATATTCGTAAAGAAAAGCAATTTTTCTTGATGCAGTTCTTCTGATTTTTGTCTGGCCAACCGTTCGTATCGTATTCTACTTAACGCCCGTGTTTTGACGGTTATAAAATTCCAGATAAAATAAGAAACTAAAGCAAGCAATAGTGTATATATGATGTATGCCCACCATGTTAAGTAAAAAGGAGGTTCAATACGAATTAGCAGACTTTTGTATTTCGATGTGTCAAAAGCTCCATTCAAGTTTGAGGCCATAACTTTAAAGGTGTAGGTTCCTGGCGGTAAGTAGCGATAAGTAGCTGTCTTTTTATTCTTCACATAATTCCACTCGTCATCTACTCCTTCCAAAATATACGCATAATTTATTTGGTTGGTGGAACGATAGTCTACAGAGGCATATTCGATTGAAAATACAGACTCATCGTATTTTAAGCTTATCTCTTTCACATAATTAATTGTTTTTTCCAAAGGCGAATCAGGAAATTCTTCCGATCTGACAGGTACTATATTGTTGAATAATTGAAAATTGGTCAGAATAATATTGGATTGCTGCAAATCCTCTGTTATTTCTACCGGATTAAAGAAAGTCACGCCTTCAGTTCCTCCGAAAAATAGTTTTCCTGAACGGGTTTTTATTCCACTGTTTTCGATGAACATGCCCGATTGTACTCCGTCTTTATCAGTGAAATTTTGTATCTGCTTGCCTCCTTTCGATATTTTACTAATACCTTTGGTTGTTGTAAGCCACAGGTTGTTTTCTGAATCTTCTAATATTTTACATACATTATCACTCGGTAATCCAGACTGTATTACATAATTATCAATGCTATCAGACTTTATATCGTAGTGATATAACCCTTGCCCATTTGTGCCTATCCATAAATTTTCATTCTTATCGACATGTAAACAATTAGCAAAAAGATGTTCTAATACCGGATGTAAATTCTTAATCTCTTTAGTAACGAAATCATAGAAACAAACTCCCGATTGAGTACCGATATATATGCCATTTTTAGTAGCAAAAAGACATCGTGTAGTTATCCATTTTAATTCCGGGATTTGAGTAAATTGATTCTCTTTCTTATCAAAATACACGAGTCCCGAACGTTGTCCTATCCATATACGTTTATAGGCATCTTCTTCCAAACAAAAGACATCGCCTTCCAATATCGAATTTTCTTTTGTTTCAGAACCTTCGTAAATGATGAACTTATTCTGATCGGCTATTTTTCTATTTAATGTATGGTAGTAAGTTCCAAACCATACTTCTTCGTCTGTATCAATCAATGAACACAATACGGCATCATCCTTCAAATTACTATTTTGTGTGTTGTAAATCGTATTTTGTTGTCTTTTTGTATCATAATAGTTTATTCCGCCACCGTCTGTAGTTACCCATAAGTTTCCTATTCGGTCCTCACTGACTGACGTTACACGCCTATACGACAAACTATTTTCCAATCTTTTATCATAGATGATACGATTAAATTTAGGTTGAAAATGAGGAATCAAGTTTACTCCTCCCGAATTTGTTGCAATCCAGATATTGTTTTCAAAATCACAATGAATATCCAAAACAGTTCTATACGACAAGCCATATTTATCTTGGGTTTCGTTGTATAAGTTTACTTTAAAATTAGACGGATTGACAAGTGCTTCTCTGATATTGAATGAGAACAGTCCGGTTTCTGTACCCACCCACAAATTGCCGTCCTGATCTTCAGTCAATGCATTGATTTCAGAATTATTCAGAATATCATTCTCAATCCTTTTTATCTGGTGAGTTTTTTTGTCATATAATGCTATTCCTTTCCATATCCCAAGCCAAATATTACCAAAAGAGTCTTCCAATATTTCTTCCACCTGTTTTCCTGGCATATTTGTGCTTAATTCATTGTAATTCAATGTTTTATTCTTGTTTAAGTCTACGATATCCAAACCTCCGAAATGTGTTCCTATATATAAAAGACCCTCCGTACCTTCATATAAAGAGATAATGCGATTATCCGTATACTCATACTTTAAAGGAGTAAATGATTCGTCTTTGATGTTAAATTTATAAACACCTTGCCCCGAATAAGAAGCTACCCAAATGTTACCATCCTGACTTTTGGCCAGTGCTTTGACAATCATATTGTTTATACCTTCCGGCATAACTATTTTAAAGTGATCTGTTTCCATGTCATAAACAATGAGTCCAAAAGGAGTTGCCGTATAGATCTTGTTTTGTAAATAAATAACTTTTAATGCCTGATGGCTACCTAACTCTGTCTTCACATTATACCAATAAAAAGAAGAGAAATCAGAACTATTGAATTTAGATATTCCTTCGGCTGTAGCAAACCAAATACATCCGTCGTCATCTTGGCAAATATCATACACAATATCATTAGAGAGTCCATCCTGCATATTATATTTATGTATAGTTGGAGGATAATTTGTTTGGGCATTGATAAATATTGTCTGGATGATTAATGCAAACGTTATGAAACTGTATTTGTACATAGTAGTAATATAAGTGTTATAATAATACAAATATATGAATGATAGACCTATTGGCAAATATCTCTGATTATTTTAATTTTCCATATTGATCTTTTTAGGTGTATTCATGTATTTACCGACAATGGGATTTTCCTTAGTTTCAGGATTATTCATTACCGGAATTGGATTTATATAAGTATCTGTTAGGTGATCGATTTGCTCAATAGACGGATTACCTTCACAGAATACAATATCAAATTCAAAATTCATTTCTCCTGAAACGTCAGTATTGAAATTAACTACCCACAGATTATTATAAAGCATTCCATAAAGTTCATTGCTGTTTAAGGGTGCCTCTTTAATGCGAGTTATGAAATTATGCCCTCCGAAATTGATTAAAGGCACGTCGGCAGAAGACCAGATTCGGCAACCGTCGCCTCCTTCATATTTCACCCAATTATCAACAACAAAAAAGTCTTTGCAGGTATTGGGTAAATGGTCTTTATAAGGCATAAACGGTATCCCTCCATTGGTAGCCAACGTTTTTTGGTTTGATGCGGGAAATGGGAATTTTACATAGAATATTTCAGGAATCATAGATGACAGACGGTCGAATGACAGTTTAACTTTTACCCGGGGAGAGCTCTTTTGTATCTCTATCTGTCGATATAATTTCTTTACCCGGGGATGTTCCAGTTTTTGTATTATAATATAGGAGTAAGGGGTCTCTTCCATCTGTGCTGTCTGAGCGGCATTCGCCCATGAAACGTCTGTCATTTCCAAAACTCGTTTGGCTCGTGCCAAACTGTCCATATGAATATAGTCGCATAAAGCCCAACGATTCATTTCGTTTACAGTGAGAACCATGAAATCGGCTAAGCCTTTTTGAAACAATGGTTCTCTCATATTGTTCCATTTTACAGAAGTTACCCAACCACTCTCGTCCAATGTAATTTGAGGTAAATTTTGTGTAGGCTGTGTTGTGACGGTATCCATTTGTAACGTAAAACGGCGATAAGTGCATTGGTCCATGTCTGAAACCCAGAAACGGGCTTCCTTGCCGTTTTTAAACAAAGGTAGTAGCTGATTGGTCTTCGTGTCTTTTATCGAATTATAATTTCGTCCTCTAAATGCAGATGCATTTAATTTTATCCATCCACTATACACTGTTTTTCCTGTATTAACAGCATAAACGCCAGATTCCATATCAGTAAACTGCGAACGCATTAATTGAGCCAATAACCATTTACTCCGCTCTAAAGGTCGATAAGCAAATTGACCTTTTTCATTTAACTGTCCTAAGTTGAACAGGCTGTATGGTTGATTGGACGTTTCGTTAGAAGCAAATGTGTGTTCATAGTAACGGCATAACAGACGATTAATATCCTTTACTTCTGTCTTAACAGCATCGGTTGAAACGTTCCAACAGTCCGATTCCACAGCTTTGAGATATTGTACGGCGTGACGTGCAGCCTGTAATTCTCTGGGCGAAGCAGCCAAACCAAATGACCACCAATCCTGCCATTCCCCCTCATATATTTCAATGTTGTCACCAACCTCTTTTTCTATATCCTTCATTGCTCTGGCAGAAGTACTCATTCGTAATGCAGGTTTCAATCCAAGCTCGTTCCATTTTTTTATAAACGGTTGTAATTGCGCAATAGGTCCGTCATTGTCCATTCGCCATTGATTGGTAAATGAAAGTACAACAAAGGGATAAGTGTATCCACTTGCTCGTAAATCTTTTAAACGATTTATACATATCTGATGTGCTTTTCTTACCTCTTCTTCGCTATCATTTAATATATCTTCATCCCGTGGCCAGTAAAATTCAGTATTTGCCGCTTCATATTGCTCTATTCTCCATGCACTTTCTGCAAAGAAAGTATACCCTTCCCAATAAGGATACCCTGCCCAGACTAATAGTTTTCTTTTGTCGGGCATTTTCCACCAAAAAGCGGTAGGAAGTTTGAATGGTGAGCCTCCCCAAGCTCCATTTATCCCTGTCCAGAGGTAGTTTACCTTTTTATTTAGTAAATTCAATGCGGCAGAACGGGGAAATCCATTTACATCATGTTGCATGCCTACCTCTATTTGAAGTTTGCTACGCAATTCTTCGGGTACCCAGTTTATCATCTCTTTCCATTGGCGAGCGTTTATAAATGGATGAATATGAAAGGGCATGGCATTTGTTCCTATTTGCCCACGTTTTATCATTTTCAGCATATCTTTTCGGCGTTGTTTTGGGGCCTCTTGCCACCATAGATAAAAAGGGTCCAACGCTTCTGCGGTCCATACAAATCTGTTTTCTGGTTTTTCATTCTGTGTTTCTATAGCTAAATCTAAAGCTATATCCAAATAACGCTTATGAAGATCAATCGCAATTATCGGATGATCCGTATATCCATAATCTGTGTGTGTTACGTGTACAATATCAATGTATTTATATCCCATGGTATCTCTGTCCAGGGTACTTTTTCCCACTGGATTATGAGTATGAGAATTTATAAAAGGGAGGATTATAAATATCAATATAAAGCATATTCGTTTCATACATCGTCCTATTTTGCGGTTAAAGGTTCTATTGAATATCCATATTCGTAATGACGAAGTAATACTAAATATTCCACGTGTACCGGTTTACCCCACGAATTATCTCCTCCAACTCCTTTTTGCCCATAATCGATATTCAGGTAGTAATCTTTTTCCTTTTTCATATCCACTGTATATCGGATCGGTTTTCCATTTTCGTCAAGAAAATCTTTCTGATTAGTATACTGTGCATTAAAGCAGAAAGTAGGAGTTCCTTTTATTCGTAATCCTGTTCCTTTCCCGTCTGTGAGTTCCAACCAGCGTACATCTGTCCGATAACCGTTTTCTTGTGGACGAATGTAATCGTAGGCTAACTCTTTTACTGGCATTTTGTACGTACCTACTAATGCCGAAGTTTTTCTATCAGCATAGTTTTCCCATGGGCCGCGTCCATACCATTGTGCTTCTGACAAGTCGCCATTGATTTGTACTACTTGTCCTATACGAGGGATCGACATATTAGCCTCCCCATTGTAATATTTAGGAGTGAAGTGGTTTAATACATTTATTGTTCCATTAGGAAGAATGGTATAATTATTTTCAAAATAAATGGTGTTTTGTGGTGCTTTACCGGCTGTCAATGTATATTTCACTGTTACGTTTATGGAATGATATAAATTCTTTTCACCTTTTACCGGTTCTTTGTTTACATCAATCGTCATATCGGTGATTTTTTCTCCGGTTTTGAACCAAATATTATTTTCATTATCCCATTGGTCATTATCATTCGGGATTCTGTAGAAATCGGGCATCATAGGAGATTTGATATAGTTGAACCCATTAAAATGATAAGAGCTTAAAGCACCATTATGCTTATTGAAAACAATTTGAAGTTCTTTTTCCCCTTTTATTAAAAAAGAATCGGAGGTTTCATCACAACTTAAAATACCTTCGTGTAGCAATATTTTGTTTGTATAGTCTGGCTTATTAAGTGCTAACTGGTCGTAAGCAACCGTCCAGTAATTAGGTATTATACCTTCTTGTTGCCGTGTCTGAAACTTAAAATTAATGAAATAATCGCTTTTATTATCAATAACAGTATTGAAAGGAATATTAATTTGTTTAGACGACAAAGGTGCTACGTCCGGTACCATAATTCCACTTTCTACCACCTGTCCGTCTTTACTGATTTCCCATTGCATTGTATATTTATTGGAATTTGTAAAACTATTGTTATTTACAAGTAGAAAAGTCTTATCTCCTGCTTCGCTATTTTTGACACGAATATTCTGATATACTTTTCTGGCTTCATAAGCATGCGGATTAGGTATACGATCTGGATTGAACAAACCATTGATACAGAAATCGCCATCGTTTCGTATATGTTCCAGGCCAAAGCCACCACCATATTCAAAGAACCGTTTCCCGTTTCGTGTATTTTCTATGCCTTGATCTACAAAATCCCATATAAACCCTCCTTGTAATATCGGATAACTTTCTATCAGATCCCAGTAATCCTGAAAGTTACCAAGGCTGTTTCCCATAGCGTGAGCGTATTCACACATGATATATGGCTTAGTCGTATTACGTGCCAGAGCATAGTTTTTGATATTTTCTATTTTGATGTACATCGGACAGAGAATATCGGTATGAGGCAAATTGCCAGCTTGTTCAAACTGAACGTAACGAGTCGGGTCGAGTTTGTGTAACATTTCGTAACCCTTAATGAAATTCTGCCCATCTCCGCATTCATTTCCCATAGACCAAAGAATGACTGCCGGATGGTTCTTGTCACGTTGGAACATCCGTTCCATTCTGTCCAGATGGATAGCTTCCCATTGCGGATCACAAGCTACGTGACGAGTACTGTCTATAACGTTTTGTAGTGCAGCTCCTAAACCATGCGACTCGATGTTAGCTTCATCTACAATATAAACTCCGTATTTATCACATAATTCATAGAAATAAGGATCTGCCGGATAATGAGAGGTGCGAATTGCATTGATATTGAATTTTTTGATCATCTCTAAATCTTTTTCCATTGTTTCTTTGGGGATGTAATGACCGTATTTAGGATGATGTTCGTGACGATTTGCTCCTTTAATGTAGATATACTGACCGTTGAGCAATAATTGTGCATTCTTAATCTCAATGGAACGGAATCCTATTTTGGATGAAGAATAAGTAGTACGTCCATCTGCTGTTGTCACACCGATTATAAGAGTATACAGGTAGGGAATTTCCGCGTTCCAGGATTTACAGTTTGGAATGGATGCAATTATTTTTCCTGTTTGTACACTTTTCTTCTTTAATGTGTAATTTTGAGTATATTCAAATACATTATGGTTATCAGCATCAAATAATTGAGCAGATACTTCTACTTTTTCAGCTCTACTATTTCGATTGTTTAGTGTAATTGCCACATCCAATAGACCATCCTTATAGTCGGGGGTTAATCCCGCCTTTGCAAAAAAGTCTTGCAGATAAGTTTTAGGTGTTGCATATAACCACACATCTCGTTTGATACCAGCCAGGCGCCAAAAGTCCTGACCTTCTAAATAAGACCCTTTTGAAAAACGATAAACTTCTACTGCCAATACATTTTCCGAGTCCCGTTTAATATAGGGAGTAATATCAAATTCAGCCTGCATCTTTGAATCCTGAGAATATCCCACCCGTTCTCCATTCACGAAAAGATAAAAAGAGGATTTAACTGCACCGAAATGAATAACAATACGTTTATTGGCCCATTCAGCCGGAATCGTGAAGTTGCGCCTATAAGCTCCTACCGGATTCCAATCGGTAGGAACTTTATATGGATAAGGGTTGGTTGAATTAAATTCATACGGATGATTCATGTATATCGGTTTGTCATATCCTTGCAAAGGCCAGCTTCCGGGAACATCTATTTCTTTCCAAGTGGATACGTCATAATTGGGTTTATAAAAATCGGCGATTCTATCTTGTGGCTTTTCGCAAAAATGAAACTTCCATTTACCATTCAGAGAAACATTATCCGGACATTTATAATATCCGCCATGCAAAGCATCCTCCCGATTGATGTAATACCAAAAGGTTGCTCGTCCGTTTTCCCGATTTATTCCGGTCACAGTTTCATCCTCGTATTCAAAGAATGATGTTATGGATTGACTGCATGAATTGGCAGATAAAAACAAGGATAAAAATCCGGTTAAGATAGTTTTTGCACTTAGTATATGTTTCATAATGCTAATAAATTTACTTAATGTGCAAAAGAACGGGATTTATAGTCAGAACCCGTTCATTGAGGTATCAATTCCATTTAGTCTGGTAACATAAGTTGTATTAGTCCTCTTTTTCTTCTTCTTGAATATTAATTAGGTATCAATCCTTCTTAACTGGGTAACATTCCATCTATTACACTCTACTTTTTCTTGCGACTGACATAAGTTAATTACTATATTTGCGATAAACAAATTGTCTATTAACTACTATCTGCAAGATTCTGTAACACATATATTCTAAAATATTATTTCTAAATATCTTTTAAACACATTATCTTTATTATGATGAGAAGAATATTATTGGCTGGGATAATTTTTTTTGTTTCCAGCACAAAGGCACAAATTTCTACAGCTGTAATCAATCAGGTTGATCCAATCCAATACCAAAATGAACATGGTAAGTTTAAAGTTCTGTCGTATATTAAGCAAAAAGGCTTAGGAAAAACAAGCTTAAAAGCAGAAGTTAATGGTGAGATAGTGAAAGTAACTCCCACTACTAATCCTGACAGTTTGTTGGTTTGGCTTCCCATGATAGGAGAAGAAAGTACACTAAAAATAACTTCGGGAAAAAAAATTCTGATTAATCAAATGTTTGCTCCGGTTATTCCCTCCGATTGGGGATATTTCCAGAAGGGTACTATTCATATCATCCAATCTTCTCATCAAGATATTGGTTGGATAGATACCCCTGATTATTGTCGAAAGGATCGTATTAATGGAATTATTCTTCCGGTTCTCGACCTCATGAAGGCAAATAAAGATTTTAAGTTTGAAATGGAACAAACTTTAAATTTGATGGAGTTTTTGGATGAATATCCTGAAAAAAAAGACGAGTTGATTGAATTATATAAAGCTAAACGCCTGAATTGGGGAGCTACTTATAATCAGCCTTATGAAGGATTATTGAGTGGGGAACAATTGGTACGTCAAGCTTATTATGGACGTAAATGGATCAAAGAGAATATGCCTGGCTGTGATGATATTGTGGCCAATAATATGGATGTACCCGGAAGAACTTGGCAAATGCCCCAAATACTGGCAAAAAGCGGTATAACCAACTTATTTGTCAGCCGTATGCAGGAAGGGTTATATGACTGGTTTAGTCCCGACGGATCTAAAGTACTGACCGTCACTCCGGGCAATTATGGCTGGGCTTCTATGTTTTGGAAATTTTTTGAGAAAGATGGTATAACGGCTTTTCGAAGATTACATCACCGTTCGGCCATTTGGAGTGATTATTTCAAAAAATATAATATCCCTCCTCATTATGCCATATTGATGAGTTGCGATGCCACCAAACCGGTGGACTATCAAAAAGTAGTAGATGAATGGAATGCAATTGCCTGTCAATCTGCCATACCACTTCCCCGGTTACAATGTTCTACTGCCGAAGAATATTTTGAAACCGTCAAAAGTAGTCATACTACTTTTGAGAGGATAGAGGGGGAACGCCCTGATCTTTGGTTATACATTCATGGTCCTGCCCATTATGAGGCAATCAGTTATCAACGACAAGCAGCCGTATTGTTACCGGCTGCTGAATCTTTCACTACTTTTTCCGGATTGCTGAATAAGGATTTAGACAAGTATCCTCGTAAAGCGTTCGACCGTGCCTGGATGGCCTCTCTTTATCCGGATCATGGTTGGGGAGGAAAGAATGGAGAAACAACCGACAGTATATTCATGGATAGTCTGAAAACGGCACGCGACATAGGGGCATCTTTACTTTCGTCTGCCTTCACTCAAATTGTAGAGAATGTAGATATTCCTCTAAACAACTGGGTTGTTTTTAATGATTTGACATGGGAACGCAATCAGTTGGTCGAAGTTGAAATTTCTCGGGATAAAGCTTTAGTGAAAGATGAAAATGGTAATACGGTTCCTTCCCAGATCAGACTGTCGGATAAAGGAAAAAGATATGTAGTGTTTTTAGCAGAGAGAGTTCCCTCTATGGGGTATCGGTCTTATTCCATAATAGAAGGAAAGAAGACAAAAGAACACCCCGTCGCTATTGTTTCCGCCAATAGTATAGAAAATCCTTTTTATAAGGCTGTATTAGGCGATGGAGGTATTGTTTCTCTTTATGATAAGCAATTAGACAAAGAATTAATGCATACTGCCAAATATGCTTGTGGTGATATAATCGAAGCAGGATACACCGGTAATGGGGCTGGAGAATTCACACAGGTAACCGATCTTACTCCAGGAGATATATTCCCATTCCATTCTTATAAGACACATTGGACATTAGTTGAATCAGGTCCTCTTTATACCCGCTTCAAGAATATTCAACCCACCAACCGCGCTACGGTGATTCAGGTAATTACCTTTTCTAATGTTGAAAAGAAGATTGATTTTGACATCACTTTGCAAGATTACAACGGTGATCACAACCGCCAATTTCGTATAGCTTTTCCTTTGAATATGATGAATGGGTACACAGTACATTATGAAGTACCTATGGGAGTTGCCGAAGTGAGAAAAGATGAAATGAAGAGACAGCCTGGAGGGTGGTCATGGGGAGGTACTTATGCACATCATCCTGCCGATACACATCCCCGGGAAATAATGAACTTCATTTCTGCCAGTGGAAATGGGTTTGGAGTAACGATGTCGTCAGGGGTAGCTGTGGCTGATTGGATTGATCCTGCACGTGAACGGGAAAGATACCCGGTACTTCAAGGCATTTTATTATCCACTCATAAAAGTTGTCATGGAGAGGGAAACTGGTATCATCAGACCGGAACCCACCATTTTAATTTTTCTATCTCATCTCACGAAGAAGGATGGAAAAACGGTTATCAATTCGGAGTAGAGAATAACCATCCGATGCAAATCGTGAAAAAAGAAAATAAAGGTGGAAAATTAAACGCTATGCATAGTTTTCTTTCCATTTCCGATCCATTTGTTGCTATGTCGCTTATTAAAAAAGCTGATAATGATGGAAACTTGATTATACGTTTAGTCGAAATGGAAGGTCGGGATAAAGAAATACAACTCACTCTCCCTATCGAAGTTAAAAAGGTGATACGAACCAATTTAATAGAAGAGGAACAAGAAGAGCTTCCAATATCCGGAGAGATATTCAAACTGCAGTTGGGACATCATGCTATAGAGACATTTAAATTAGTATTGAAATAAGCTAAACTAACCACAGAGTTTTAAATCTCTGATGAAACGCGGATAATCGCAGATTAAAAGATTGTAGTTCTTTATCATCTATTTGTTTTTCTTTGCGAAAATCTGCGTTTATCCTTTAGATTTGCATCATAATAAATAGAGGTTG
>ERZ1108168.845-NODE-845-length-17617-cov-3.875470_pt1 | contig 17617 bp, 17 predicted proteins | sample MGYA00403704_ERZ1108168 | MGnify/ENA primary metagenome ERZ1108168 (study PRJEB35170, sample SAMEA104062421) | human gut metagenome | biome: human gut; feature: human-associated habitat; material: faeces | place: Denmark | collected 2012-06-12 ...
GCGTCTTATCTGTGCATCCGCATGGCAGATCTGCATTTCATCCAGGCAGTGAGCACGTATTTTGCGGGTTGACTTGTCCCCGGGGTAAGGGTTTAATATAAAGGTTAACAGGAGGAATAAATATGCTGACAATCGGTGAGTTTTCCAAAATATGCAAGGTTTCCACCAAAACGCTGCGATACTATGAAACGATTGATCTTTTGAATCCGATCTGTATCAAGGCAGAAAGCGGATACCGCTATTATGCCATCGAACAGCTGAAGAATATGCTGTTTATCAACCGCATGAAGACATACGGCTTTTCACTGGATGAAATCCGTACACTGCTGAAATGGGAGGAGCAGGGAGAATCAAAGCTATTGCAAAATGCCCTGCTTTCCCATCGCAAAGTATTGCAGGAGCAGATACTCTGGATGCAGCAGACTCTTCATGAGCTGGAAGCGGATGTAGCGACAGTGCAGAAAGAAGAGATGATCATGTCATATCTGGATGATATAGATATACAGCTGGTCGAGGAACCGGAGATGTTTCTTTTATCGACACGGCGCATGGTAAATATGGAGGACTGTGCAAAGGGCTTTATTTCTTTTTATGAGCCGCTGTTTGAAAAAATTCGCAAAGGACGGCTGACCATCTGCAAGGCGCCGCTTTCCATATATCACAGCAAGGAGTATCAGGATGAAGGCTTCGATATGGAATTTGCAATTCCGGTAAAGGAGCGGGTTACGGGTACGCGTGATTTCTCACCGGGGCTGTGTATCCGCACCGTATGCAGAGGAAGCTATCACCAGATTCCTTCCGTCTATGCAAGGCATCAGGAATGGATGGAAACGGAAGGCTATACCTATCGGCTTCCGCCGTATGATGTCTACATCACGCATCCGGATGAGGTGGCAGATATGGAAGAGAATATCACTGAAATCTATTCTCCGATCATGAAGCGCTAGGCAGCTGTGCATTTTACAGGGTGGATGCCGGTATAAAAAAGCGTGCAGGGTGATTCCATTCTCACAATACCCTGTTTCATAAACCACGGTGCTGCAGTGTTGACTCCGGTGGTTTTTTTTGCCGTGTAGTTCGTTAAAGGCTTACATTCTTACGATTTACGTAAGCTGATGAATTTTACGAAATTCTTTGCTTCAACTTCTAATGCTTATGATATAATATTTAGCGTGTATATAGTCCTATTTCGTTTCATGAGAACAGAAGCGCTTAGGAAAATAGGAAACAGAAGGGATGAACCATATGATTATCCGATCGATAGACGCTATTATCCGCATGCTGGATGCGGATTACATAGAAAATGCAGATATTGAGGAAAAAATACAGGGTGTCTGCATTGACTCCAGAAAGGTGGTAGAGGGAAACCTGTATATACCGATTCATGGAGCGAACAACAACGGGCATGCCTATGTGCAGCAGGCCATTGATAACGGTGCGAGGGCTGTCTTGTGGGAACGAAGGGAAGCGAATCCTCCCAAGGAGATTGTCGTCATTCTAGTAGATGATACAACAGCAGCTTTGCAGCAGCTGGCTAAGGCTTATCGTGATCAACTAAATATGAAGGTTGTCGGAGTTACCGGCAGCAATGGAAAAACGAGTACGAAGGATATCCTTGCCTCCGTACTTGCAAAGCATTTTATTACGCAGAAAACACTTGGAAACTACAATAATGAAATCGGTGTACCGTTAACACTTCTTTCTTTGTCGGAAAACTGTGAGGCTGCGGTTGTGGAAATGGGAATGGAGAATCTGCAGGAGCTTTCCTTTCTGACACAGATCGTGCGTCCGGATATCGCTATTATTTCCAATGTCGGTACTGCACATCTGGAAAACCTTGGAACCATGGAGAATATAGCCAGAGCGAAGATGGAGATTACAGAGGGGCTTGGGGAGCATGGATTGCTGATTTATAATGGAGATCAGCAGCTTCTGCGCAATGCCGCCATTGAAAAACAGATACCGGGCTGCATTAAAATCCGTACGTTTGGTAAGGATGAGCAAAATGATGTAGTCGTGCATCAGGTGCGTCAGCTGCCAGACGGTCTGTGTTTTTCCATCAAAGATCAGGTGTACCACCTGGACATGATTGGAAAGCATCAGGCGATGAATGCCACAGCGGCATGGATCGCTGCAAGGGCACTTGGACTGGATGAGGAAGAAATAGCGCAGGGCTTTGCAAGCGTGGAGAAGACCGGACTGCGCAATGAGCTTGTCAGGGTGAATCAGTGTCTGATTTTGAATGATTCCTATAAATCCAATCCGCAGAGTGCCTTGGCTGCGGTGGATACCATGGAGGAATTTGACATACCCTATAAACTGGCGGTGCTGGGCGATATGCTGGAGCTTGGAGAAACGAGTGATATGATTCATTACACACTGGGTAAGGATATCAGCAGCTATCATTTGCAGGAGGTTCTCACAATCGGAGACATGGCATGTTATATTGCACAGGGGGCTAGAGATAATATGGAGCATACACTGGTGCGTCATTTTACAGATAAGGAAGAGCTTTTGAACTACCTGAGACCCTATATGCATAAGGAATGCATGCTGCTGGTGAAGGGAAGCCGCGGAATGAAGCTGGATGAAGTGGTGGATGAACTGGTAAAGGAACAACAGTAAGGAGTACATATATATGGAAAAGATAAAATTAGCGATTATATTCGGAGGAAAGTCAAGTGAATACCCGGTATCCCTGCATTCTGCGGGAAGTCTGATTCACAAAATCAATAAAGAGCACTATGAGCTTATTTTCATCGGAATCAGCAAGGATGGGAAATGGTATGCATATGATGGTGATGTGGATGGTATCGAGCATGATACCTGGCTGTGTGAGGAGCACTGTACACCGTGTGTATTGTCCAGCAGTGAAGGCTGCAGGGGCTTTTTGAAGCTGCATGCGGATGGAACCTTTACACGCATTGAGGTGGATTGCATCTTCCCGATTCTGCATGGAAAAAACGGAGAGGACGGAACGATTCAGGGCTTGTTTGAGCTGAGTGGCATCCCATACGTCGGCTGCGGGCACATGAGCAGTGCGATCTGTATGGATAAGGAAATGGCACATATCGTCATGGAGCATGCCGGTATATCATGTGCGCCGTTTGTATGCGTATATGAGGCGGATGATTTGGATTATCGCAAAGTATACGAGCATGCGAAGGAAACGCTGGGACTTCCGATTTTCATCAAGCCGGCCAATGCCGGAAGCAGCTTTGGAATTCACAGGATGGAGTCCTTTGACGGCTTTGAGGAAGCGATGAAGGATGCCTTCTATCATGACGGCAAGGGCAAGGTTATTTTGGAAACAACCATTGAGGGCTTTGAAATCGGAGTAGCTGTGATGGGAAACAAGGAGCTTTTTGCGGGCAGTGTGGATGAAATCGAAACAGCTGCGCCTTTCTTCGATTATGAGGGGAAATATGAGATGGTGGATTCCCATATCTACTGTCCGGCACGAATCAGTCCGAAGCTGTTTGAGGAAGCAAGAGAAATCGCAAAAAAGGCATATCGTGCCATGAACTGCAAGGGAATGACCCGTGTTGATATGTTTGTGACACCGGAGGATACCATCATATTGAATGAAGTCAATACCATTCCGGGCTTTACCGACACCTCCCGTTATCCGACTATGATGAAGGAGGCCGGTATTCCGTTTCCGGAACTGATTGACAAGCTTGTTGCACTGGCAATGGAAGAATGAAGAAGGTGGAAAATGTGCTGAAGAGCAATACGCGTTCCTGGCTGGAAATTGATCTGAACAGGATCTCACATAACATAAAGGAAGTACAGAAGCTGATTCCCTCTACAAGCAAGATTATGGCAATCGTCAAAGCGAACGGCTATGGGCACGGCGATGTGGAATGCTCCCGAATGATGGAACAGCAGGGGATTGACTTTTTTGGAGTAAGCAGTGTTGACGAAGGCGTTCGACTGCGTGAAAACGGCATCCAAAGTCCGATTCTGGTGCTGGGGTATACGCCGCCTGTTCATTTTCATTATCTGAATGAGGCTTCCCTGGTATCAAAGGAGTATGCAGAAAAGCTGAACGCATATGCTAAAGAGCAGAATGTTGTTGTCAAAGCACATGCCAAGGTGGATACCGGTATGTCCAGAATCGGTATTATTGCACAGGATCATGCATATCATATCGAGGATATCAAAGCGCTGTACCGTCTGGAGTATCTGGATGTCTGCGGTATTTTCTCCCACTTCAGTGTCAGTGACTGTCTGGATGAGGAAAATTGTGCCTTCACCAATCACCAGATTGCGTTGTTTGAACGTGTTCTGGCGGATTTGCGTGCAGAAGGGATTGACCCCGGTACAACGCATCTGCAGAACAGCTATGGAATTTTAAATTATCCGAACCTGCATTATGATTATGTACGTCCGGGTCTATTATGGATGGGAGTTACCAGCGATGATGCACTGGCAATTCGCACGGCACCGCAGTTTCAGCCCATCATGGAATGGAAGGCAAATGTTTCCCTGGTAAAGGATATCCAGCCCGGTGTTACGGTCAGCTACGGCCGTCATTTCAAGGCGGAAGTCTGTACGAGGGTGGCAACACTGGCTGTCGGATATGCGGATGGCTTTCCGCGCAGTGTATCCAATCAGGGAGCCTGTGTGCTGCTGCATGGCAGGCGTGTTCCCATTATCGGCAATATCTGTATGGATCAGATGATGGTGGATATCACCGGACTTGATGGTGTGAGTGAAGGCGATGTCGCTACTCTGATCGGGTGTGACGGTGATGAGGTTCTTTCCGTTGATGAGCTCAGCAGACTTGCACATACCATAAACAATGAAACACTCTGCTGGATTTCACAGCGGGTACCGAGAATATACAAATAGCCACAGCAGGTGTGGCTATTTTTCAAGAGAAGGGATGGATGATTAACGTGGAACGAAAAACTTACTACGCGCTGGATGTTGCAAAATTCATAAGTGCATTTCTGGTGGTCTGCATTCACACCGGGCCGCTGCTGGATGTGGATGCCACCGGCAACTTTATCCTTGTACAGATTCTGGCCAGACTGGCGGTACCGTTCTTCTTTGTGGCGAGCGGCTTTCTGTTTTTCCGTAAGCTGGATTTCAAACGCGAATACAATGATTACGAAAACAAAGCACAGCTGAAGCACTATCTGTGGAGGCTCTGTAAAATCTATATCATCTGGACCATTCTGTATCTGCCCTTTACCTATCTGCTGTTGAAGGGGCAGGATGGTATTACCGTAAACAGTGTGCTGCTGTACGTTCGTGATTTCTTTTTTACCGGAAGCTTTTACCACCTCTGGTTTCTGCCTGCGCTGCTGGTTGCAGTGCCTGTTGTTTACATCTGCCTGTTTAAGCTGGGTCTTGGCAAAACGATTCTTTTTGGATTTCTCCTGTATCTGATCGGCATGGCTGGTAATGTTTACGGTGGTTATCTGATGCAGATTCCTGGGATACAAAGCGTATATCAGGCATATCTGCAGGTATTTTCCACAACACGCAACGGCCTGTTCTTCGGCGTGATGTTTATCGCTATGGGGGCCCTGTTTGCACAGCGGACACTGTACCTGAAAAACTGGCAGGTACTGCTGGGATTCCTGCTCAGCGCCGGACTGCTGTTTGCGGAATGCTTCGCACTGAAAGATAACGGCTTCATGCATGAATTGACAAGTATGTATGCCATGCTGCTGCCATGTATGTTCTTTCTGTTTCTGGGATTGCTTCGTATTCATCTGCCGCAAAGCAAGGTATACAAGACACTGCGTGTTTTATCACTGCTGATTTATGTCATGCATATTATGTTTGTTAATCTGCTGCTTCGGGTATGGCCGCTGATGAATTCTCTGGCTGTTTACGGACTTGTTATGCTGCTGACGCTCATTATGTCCTGCATTATAATTATATGTTCCAGAAAAGTTAAGTTTTTAAAGCATCTTTATGCCTGAATAGGAGGAATATCATGCTGCGTATACAACAAATCAAGCTGACACTTTCAGAATCACTGGATCAGCTGCCGGATAAAATTATAAACAAACTCCATATCTCCAGTGAAGACCTGCTATCATGGAGAATCTATCGGGAGAGTCTGGATGCTCGCAGGGCGAAGGATGTGCATTTTACATATTGCATTGATTGCAGAGTAAAGCATGAGGAGCAGGTGCTTAGAAAGCACTTTAAGGATGTCAGTCGCGTGCAGGAGTACCATTATGCATATCCGAAAAAGGGTGTCATCGGCTTAACGCATCGTCCCGTAGTTGTCGGCTTTGGTCCTGCCGGTATGTTTGCGGCGCTGCTGCTGGCACAGGCGGGCTGGGCCTGTACGGGTGTGACGCTGCGCCTGTATGCGGGTGCGGATGCCGCGCCGGACGGCGCGCGCACCTGCTGCTCGCTGGAGGATGTGGAGGACGCGCGCGCCGTGGCACGACGGCTGGGCATCCGGCACTACACCTTTAATTTCACAGAAGCTTTTGAACGGGATGTGATCGGGCGCTTTGTGCAGGGATATCTGGCGGGTGAAACGCCCAACCCCTGTATCGACTGCAACAAACACATCAAGTTTTCCGCGCTGCTGCGCCGGGCTCAGCTCATGGGCTGTACCCATGTGGCCACGGGACATTACGCACGCATTGTCCGGGGCGCCAATGGGCGGATGCTGCTGCAGACAGGGCTGGACGCGGGCAAGGACCAGAGCTACATGCTCTACGGCATGACGCAGCGGGAGTTGGCGCACACGCTGTTCCCGCTGGGCGCGCTGACAAAAGCGGAGGTGCGCGCGCTGGCACTGGAAAACGGCTTTGGCAACGCCCGCAAGCGGGACAGCCAGGACATCTGCTTTGTGCCGGACGGCGATTATGCCGCCTTTGTGGAGCGGCACACGGGCTGCCCCTGTCCGCCGGGGGATATCCTGGATGAAGCCGGACGCGTCGTGGGACGCCACAGGGGATATATCCGATACACCGTGGGCCAGCGCAGGGGCTTGGGCATTGCTGCGCCGCAGCCGTTGTATGTGCGCGGCGTGTGCCCGGCGCGCAACACCGTTACAGTTGCCGGGGCCGGTGCGCTGTATACCGACACCGTGGACGCGCGGGAGCTGAACTGGATCGCCTGCGACGCACTGGGCGAACGTCCGGTGCGCCTGCTGGCAAAGCTACGCTACCGCCAGCCCGCCCGCCGGGCCACTGCGTGGCAGACAGGCCCCGACACACTGCGCGTGCGCTTTGACGAGCCGCAGCGCGCGCCCGCGCCGGGACAGGCGCTGGTGCTGTACGACGGAGGAACGGTGGTGGGCGGAGGCGTTCTTTTTTCCACGGTCTGAAACAAAAAACGCGCGGCGTACCGCACTGGCACGCCGCACGTTTTTTTGTTATACTGGTAAACAACGGCGGGGCGGAGCGGCGCCCTGTGCGGGAAGAACAAAACAGGCCGCGCGCAAAGCGCGCGGGGGAGGGGGAAACGCCTTGGCGTCCGGCGAGAGGGATCTGACGCGCGGCAGCGTATGGCGGCAGGTGCTGGCCTATGCGATGCCGCTGGTGGCCAGCAGCCTGCTGCAGGCGCTGTACAGCATGGTGGACACGGTCATCGCAGGCCACTTTGCGGGCAGCGCGGCCATTTCAGCCATCAACAATTCGGGACAGATATTAAACATCCTTACTAAGATCGCCATCGGCATCACAACAGGCGGCAATATCATCATCGGCCAGTATTACGGCGCAAAAGAGCAAGGGCGGCTGGGCGAGGCGTCGGGCACGCTGCTCTCGCTTTCGCTGCTGCTTGGGGCGGCGACGGCTGTGGGCCTGTACGCGGGCGCATATCCGCTTCTGGGCCTGTTGGGCGCCCCGGCCATGGAGCAGTCTGTGGCGTATTTGCGCATCTGTGCGGTGGGCATGGTGTTCGTATTCGGTTACAACGCGCTTTCCGCCGTGCTGCGCGGCGTAGGCGATTCCCGCACGCCGCTGCTCATCATCGGCGTGGCTACGGTGGTGAACACCGTGCTGGACCTGTGGTTCGTGGCGGGGCTTGGCATGGGCACCGCGGGCGCCGCGCTTGCCACAACTGCCGCGCAGGCCGTCAGCTTCGGCATGGCGCTGGTGCTGGTGGCGCGGCGCACCGGGCTGCTGCAGCCGAAGCTGTCGTTTTTCCGTATGCACGGCGCGCTGCTCCGGCTCATTCTTCGGCTGGGCATCCCCAGTGCACTGCAAATGACCATTGCCGGGTTCAGCTGGCTGGTGGTAACATTTCTTGTCAATCAGTACGGAGTGAATGTTTCGGCGGGCAACGGCGTGGCCATCAAGATCAAGGACATCTGCCAGCTGTTCATCTCCGCCATGGCCAGCGGTGCGACCACGATGATTGCCCAGAACCTCGGCGCATCCAAGTTCGAGCGTGCAAAGGATGTGATGTACACTGCCATGAAGATCACATGCGCCATGGCTGCGGCGATGATTGTTCTGGTGGAGCTGTTTGCGCCGCAGATGGCCGCCGTGTTTACAAATGAAGCCGCCGTGCGGGATACGGCGGTGCTCAACCTGCGCATCGAGATCCTGGGACAGATCTTCTACGCAGTGTTTATGGTATACCACGCGCTGGCCATCGGTGCGGGGCATTCCACCTTTGCCATGCTGTCCAGCTTTGCCAACTGCATCGTGTTCCGGGTGGTGCTCAGCCTGCTGTTCAATCATTTGTGGGGCATCTACGGGCTGTACGCGGCCTGTGCCGTAGCGCCTTCCATCTCGGTGCCGCTGGGCTGGCTGTACACCCGCTCGGGCGTTTGGCGGCGCAGTTTGGCCAAAACAGAAAAGTAACCTCCCGCACCGGCCCTTTCAGGCCATGCGGGTGCAGAAAACGGCGGGTGCTTCCGGTAAGGGAAGCGCCCGCCGCGCTGTTTTACATTGTTTTCCCGGGAAAACTCAACCGGTGATTTTTTCAAATACTTCCGCACCCTGGCCGCAGATGGGACATTTGTAGTTGGCGGGAAGGGTCTCGCCCTCATAGATATAGCCGCACACCGTGCAGCGCCATCCCGTCACCTTTTCTTCGGGCGGACGGTAGCTGGAGGCCTTGGGCGGTGTGAGGCCTTTCTTTACCGCGTGGTAATAATCATAGGTCATCTGCGGAACATCGTCCAGCACGGCCCAGTCATCCACGCGCGCCACGAACAGGATGTGTGTGCCGAGGTCCACCTCGTTCACTACGGTGCAGGCGAAGCGCGCCGCACACTGCTCTGTCACATAGGGCACGCCGTTTATATCCCGCGCCCAGGCAAAGCCCGCGAACTTGTCCACATCCCGGCTGCACTGGAACCCGAACCGGCCGATCAGCTCCATCGAGGCGCTCTCGGCCAGCACAGTGGCCGAGAATTTGCCGGACTCCAGAATGGTCCGGGTGGTTTGATTCTCCTTATTGATGGTCACCGCCACCTGCACCGGGGAAACGGTCACCTGCCCCAGTGTGTTGACGATGCAGCCCGCCGCTTTTCCGCCGGCTTCGGAGGAGACGATGTACAGCCCGTAGCTGAGTTTATCGAATGCATGATAATCCATAGATGGGCCTCCCTGAAATCATTATTGATAATAGTTTTCATTATAATGCGAAAAATTTTTCCGTCAAGACGCGGGGCGCATTTCCCTGTTTTTATTATGGCACATTTTTGCACAAAAAAGAAGCTGTGGGCCAAACGAAACTGAAAGTGCAAAAAACGAATACGGCAAGCGCAAGAAAACCGCGCGCGTCTGTGTTAAAATGAAAGCAAACAATCGCGGCCCGGCGCTGTTTGACGCGGGCCTTTCAACAAAAAAGGAGTGTGCGCGCATGAATTTCCTGAATGTGGACATCCCCGTCAAAAACGTGCCGGAGCTGGACAAGGGCTTTGTGCCCCTGGGCCTGTTCTTCAAAAATTACCAGAAGGGCGCGGCGAAGCCCCTGTGCATCGCCGTGGAACGCTCGGGCGGCCAGATCGGTACCTACGAGACCAAGATCTACGGCACGCCGGAAATGGAGCAGGCCGACGCGTATTATGTGGACCGTCTGGTCAAGTTCCTTTTGTGGAGCTGGGGCGGCTTCAAGGTGAGCATCTGCGGCGACGACAACGTGGCCGCAGCCATCCGCGCCGCGTACAGCGAGGGCGGCTCCCGCGCCTTTGACAAGGGCTTTATGGAGCAGGTGTACGAGACGGAGTTCATCGTCGAGAGCCTGCCCTACGACAAAAAGCCCGAGGCAGTGCAGCGCGCCGAATCCATCGGCCGCCACTTGGACGGCGGGCGCATCGGCTTCGACGCCGGCGGCTCGGACCGCAAGGTGTCCGCCGTGCTGGACGGCGAGCCCATTTACAGCGAGGAAGTCGTATGGTTCCCCAAGACGATCTCCAACCCCGATTACCACTTTGAAGGCATCATGGCGGCGCTGTCCACAGCCGCGGCCAAGATTTTGGAAAAGGGCGGCCATGTGGACGCCATCGGCGTGTCTTCCGCGGGCGTGTACATCGACAACAAGTGCATGGTCGCCAGTTTGTTTTTGAAGGTGGGTAAGGACGAGTTCGACAAGAAGGTCAAGAACATTTACACCCGTGCGGCCGAGCAGCTTTCCAGCCAGCTTGGTTATCACATCCCCGTGGTGGTGGCCAACGACGGCGACGTCAGCGCGCTGGCGGGCGCCATGGGCCTGGGCGAAAACGGCATCATGGGCATCGCCATGGGCACCAGCGAGGCTGTGGGCTATGTGGATACCGAGGGCAACATCTGCGGCTGGCTGAACGAGCTTGCCTTTGCTCCCGTGGACGGCCAGCCGGACGCCATGGAGGATGAGTGGAGCGGCGACATCGGCTGCGGCGTGAAATACTTCAGCCAGGACGGCGTCATCAAGCTGGCCCCGCGCGCGGGCATCGAGCTGACGGGCGCGTCTCCGGCTGAAAAGCTCAAGGAAGTGCAGGCCCTGATGGCCGCGGATGACGCCCGCGCCAAGGCTGTGTACGAATCCATCGGCGTATACCTGGGCCACACGCTGGGCCTGTACGCCATGTTCTACGACATCCGCCACGTGCAGATGATGGGCCGCGTGATGAGCGGCAAGGGCGGCGACATCATTATGGAAACGGCCTCCCGCGTAATGGACGAGGAATACCCGGACGTGGCCTTCCGCCCCGAAGCACCCGACGAAAAAACGCGCCGCGTGGGCCAGAGCGCCGCGGCTGCCAGCCTGCCGGAGCTGAAATAATTCCGGCTTGCCGCATAATAAAAACCGCGCGAAGGATTTATTTCCTCCGCGCGGTTTGTTATAATTGGGAAAAGCGGATGTGAAATGCTGAAGGAAGCGCCGGCGGCCGCTCCGCCGTTCAAAAGAAAAGAGGATATTTATGCTGTACGATACGCTGGAAAATCTGAACCAGTACACGGGCCTGTTCCCAAACCTGGACAAAGCCATTGATTTTATTGAGGACAACGACGTTTCCGCGCTGCCTTTGGGCCGCACGGAGATCGACGGGGACGACGTGTACGTCACGGTGATGGAGGCCGAGCCCACGCCCGGCGAGGGACGCGCATTCGAGACGCATTCCCGCTATATGGATCTTCAGATGGACCTGGAGGGTGCGGAGCTGTGCGAGGTGGCGCTGGGCGATGTGGAGGAAGCAGAGCCCTATGACGAGGAAAAGGATTTTGCGCTATGGAACGGAGCCGCCAGCGCCGCGTTGGTACTGGGAGAGGGCCGGTTCGCAGTGTTTATGGTGGAGGAGCCGCATAAGCCTGCCATTAAGGCGCAGGGCTGCGATAAGGTGAAAAAAGCGGTGTTCAAGATCGCATACTGAACCGGAGGGTGCAAAACAGCCGCAGTTTGTTTGGAGCCGGTCCGGCGGGGCCGCCGGAAGGGCGCTTAGGCGTGCGGCACGAAAAAGAACGGGAGGCATTGCGGGATGGAGAGCTTTATCATCGGCATAGCGGGGGGCACGGGCAGCGGCAAAACGACGCTGACAAAGCGGCTGAAGGAGCGCTTCGGCGACGACGTTTCGGTCATCAGCCACGACAATTACTACAAGCGCCACGATGAGCTGCCCTATGAGGAGCGCTGCAGGCTGAATTACGACCATCCGGACGCATTCGATACAGATCTGATGGTGGAGCAGGTTCAGGCGCTGCGCCGGGGCGAGACGATCGCCTGCCCGGTGTACGACTTTACGGTGCACAACCGTTCCGAGGACACGCTGCTCATTGCGCCCACAAGCGTCATCATCCTTGAGGGCATTCTCATTTTTGCGGATTCCAAGCTGCGGGATCTGATGGATGTGAAGATATTTGTGGATACCGACGCGGACGTGCGTATTCTGCGCCGCGTGGTGCGGGACGTGAAGAAGCGCGGCCGCACGCTGGAGAGCGTGGTGCAGCAATATCTTACGACCGTCAAGCCTATGCACGAGCAGTTTGTGGAGCCGAGCAAGCGCTGTGCGGACATCATCGTGCCCGAGGGCGGCAAAAATCTGGTTGCACTGGATATGATCATCCAGCGGGTGGAACACCATATCCGCGGCCAGCAGGAGCCTTGAACGGGACAGGCCGGGACGGATTTTTTCCGCCCCGGCAAAATTTTTGCTTGACTCTGACGGTGCGTCATAGTGTATTGTAGCTTTTGGGAGGCATGGAGGCGGCGGCACACCGCCGCCTGCCTCCCGGACAGAAAGGAGGAACAGCCATGGAATACACCGTAAACGGCCTTGCACGGCTGGCGGGCGTGAGCGTACGCACGCTGCACTGGTACGATGAGATCGGCCTGCTGCGCCCGGCCCGCGTCACCGAAGCGGGCTACCGGATGTACGGCCCGGATGAGGTGGATGCGCTGCAGAGCATCCTGTTCTACCGGGCGCTTGGCGTGCCGCTCAAACAGATCGGTGCGCTGATGGCGGACGCCTCCGCCGGACGGCTGGCCGCTTTGCAGAGCCATCGCGCCGCGCTGCTTTGCCGGCGCGCGCAGCTGGACGCCCTGCTGGCCACGCTGGACAAAACCATTTTGACGGAAGAAGGGAAATGTGCGATGACAGACGCAGAGAAATTTGAGGGCTTCAAACAGAAGCTCGTGGCGGAAAACGAGGCCGAATACGGCGCAGAGGCAAGGGGCAAATACGGAGACACGGCCGTGGATGCCTCCAACGCGAAGCTGATGGGGCTTTCGCCCGAGCAGTACGGCGAGATGCAGAAGCTGAGCGCGCGGATCAACGCCGCTCTGGCCGCCGCGGTGCGCGCGGGCGAAGCGCCGGACGGGCCCGAGGGGCGGCGCATCGCCGGGCTGCATAAGCAATGGCTGTGCTTCACTTGGCCCAAGTACACGCCCAAGGCACACCTCGGCCTGGCAGAAATGTATGTGGCGGACGAACGCTTCACTGCCTACTACGACGCTGAAACGCCGGGCTGCGCGGCTTTTTTGCGGGACGCGGTGGCGGCTTTCACGGGCTGCTGAGACGGTGCGGCCGCAGAGGCCGGCATAAAAGCAACCGCAAAGCGGCAAAAAACGCTCCGGGCGCCCGGCTGAACGATGCCGGCCGCGCCCGGGGCGCTTTGTTTGAAAGCACGGCGCGTCTGTTTACATGGAGGCGCCTTTACCGTGCAGCCTTTTTGTTCATTTGCAGTCGTAAATAAAAAAGCGCATGGAAGCGGCTTTCCCGTTGATGTGGAACAGATGCTCCCTTTCGCAGCGGCGCCGCATGCCCTGGTGTTCGTAAAAGCCGTAGTTGCAGCTTGTGTCGGTGAACAAATAAATTTCGTCTAATTTTTGTTGGCCGGTATAGTCGAGAGCCGCCCGAAACAGCGCTTTGCCTACGCCTTGTCCGCGGCACGAGGGACTCACCACAAACAATGCAAGCTCCGCCGGATAGTTCTTGCCGCTTTCGCGCAGCAATTCCCTGTCTATCCCCGTGACGTTTTCAAAAATTTTGGATACGGCCCGGCCCTCTTTGGTGAGATAGAGCGACAGAACGGCCCGAAGCTGCCGGAATCTGTTTGGAAGCGGACACGTGTGACGCGCGATATCCTTTACCAGAATAATGCCCACGGGTTTGCCGTTCAGCACGGCCACCCGGGAGAATGTGTAATTGGTCAGACAACTGCTCAAAAATACGTCTGCCAGCCTGGACGCGGTTTTTGGGCTGCTGAATTCGTCGTAGCGCCAGGTTTTGCGGATGATGTTTTTTAAAGCGATAAAGTCATTTTTTTGATATTCTCTCAATTGCAGCGGCATGAAGGGCCTCCTTGTTTTATATCTCGGTATCCTATAAGATAAAGGATACAGTAACTGTAAAGTCAACAGGGAGAGCCGCACAAATGAAGAAAAATTTTAAAAGCCTGACAACGGCCCAGTTTGCGAAGCTGCACGGGGTGAACAAGCGCACGCTGCACTACTATGATGACATCGGCCTTTTCAGCCCGCGCGCAAAGGGAGAAAACGGTTACCGCTTTTACGACGCCGCCCAAAGCCTGGATTTTGAATACATCCGCATGCTCAAGGAGCTGAACATGAGCATCGATGAGATTGCAGCGTACCGCGAAGCGCCCACACCCGCCCGCTTTCTTGAAATAGCGTCCGCCAAGGAAGAAGAGATCGGCCGGCAGATCAAAAAGCTGCGGCACGCTCAAAAGGTGCTGCGCACAAAAAGGGAACAGGCCGCTTTTTGCGGAGAGCTGCGGGAACGGGAGATCAGAATAGAAGCGTGCAGGGCCGAGAGGCTTCTGGTGCTGCCCTATGACTTTGCAGAGGACGACATGCAGCGGGTGTTCGCCCATGCCAAAGAGAAATGGAGCATAGAGCAGATCCGTATGGGCATCGGCGGTTTTATTTCGCTGGACAAGGTGTACGGCGGAAACTTTGAGACTTATGATGGAATCTATACGCCCGCGTTGAGCGGCGCGTCTGCGGCGGACAGCCTGACGCGCCCAAAGGGGAACTATTTGTGCGGATATCAGAAAGGCGTTTGGAGCAGGCTGCCGCTGCTGTACGAGGCAATGACCGAATATGCAGAACAAAATGGCCTGACGCTTTCCGGATATGCCTACGAGGTAGGGATGAATGAATTCATGATCTCAGCCCCAGACGAATACATTACAAAGGTCATGATCCTGATACAGGAAAATGTGTGACCGCAAGGCGGCAAAGCGGGGCTGGAGCGCTATTCTTCCAGCAGCGTGACCGTCTGCGCGTCTGCATCCAGCCGGACCTTTGCGCCGATGGGGACCGTGAGCATGGGGTGGGTATGGCAGCAGTCAAATTCCGCCAGCACGGGAAAATCTACATCTCCCATCACCTCTTGAAGAATCTCATAGGGCTGGCGGCCCGTGCCCATATCGTCGAATTTTTCATGCTTGCCCAAAATAAGCCCGGAGATGCGTTCAAAAATGCCGGCGCATTTCAGCAGTGAAAAGCTCCGCTCCACCGTGGCCGCGTCCTTGAGGGAATCTTCGATCATCAGGATCGTTCCGTCCGTGATCTCCGGAAAATATTTTGTGCCCCAAATCCCCTGCATGGTGTTCAGATTCCCGCCGATGAGCGTGCCTGTCGCGGATCCCGGGTGCAGCGTCACCAGCGCATTGACGCGCCCTTTCTTGGCTTTGTCCTGGGAATTCCAGTCGATAAATTCGTCGGTCCACTGCGGGGGCGTGGGCAGGGTGTGAGGAAGGGTGAGCCGTTCTGTTACAATGTCGGTAAAATATGTATAGGTCTCGTCCACAAACGGTGGGAATTCGCCGAAGGAGGCCACCACGGCGGGGCCATAATAAGTCGTGAGCCCGGTCTGGGCATAAATGCCCAGCAGCAGCGCCGTCACATCCGAATAGCCGACGATGATCTTCGGGTCTTTGCACAGGCCCTCATACTCCAGATACGGCAGCAGGGAGTTGGAATTGTTGCCGCCGATGGCCGCCATGATGCACCGAACGTTCGGGTCGCGGACCAACGCGTTGAATTCCTCCGCCCGCTCCCGGATCGTTCCGGAACGGTAAAAATCCCGCCGACCTGTCAGAGAACCCTCCAAAAAGCGAAAGCCTTTGGCTTCCAGATATTCTTTGCCGCGCCGGTAGCGCGCCGCGGCCGTCGCCGTGGCGGGGGACGAGGGGGAAAACACCGCGATGGTGTCCCCCGGGCGGAGCTTTGCGGGTATCATGAGCATTCCCTCTCTTTCGGTAAAATGCAATGTGTGCCGCGCCGACGGCAGGCATCAACCGGTATATTATAGCACGGGGAGCTTTTGAGCGGCAAGGCGGCCCGGGCGCAGGGGGTCACGCGGCGTCATCTTCCGGCCCCGCTCCGCCGTCCGGCGGAACGCCCGCTGCTTCTTCCGGGCCGGGGCCCGCCGCCGCGCTGCCGGAGCCTGTCCCGCCGCCTGCCGCAGACGGAGAGACGGGCTGTCCGTCTGCGTCTCCAGCCGCGCCCTGAGGCACACTGTCCGGGGCGGCGGATACGCCGTCGCCGCTCCACGCACTGTACGAGGAGGCGCGCTTGAAGTAGGCCGCCGCGACAGTGACGGAATTTTCCGCAAGCTCATAGCGCCCGTCCGCCCATGTGCCGGGCAGTACGCCCGCGCGGTATTGGGGAGGCTCCTTGCGCAGGAAACCGAAAATACGCTCATAGTCGAAGATCTGGGTGGCCGTCAGGTTGGTGGAGCTCTGCGCCAGAACCGCGCGCACGGCATCCGGTACTGTGTCTGCCAGCGCGTCGCCGCCGATGCGCAGAAAGGCAAGATACCCCTCCGCGCGCAGCAGTGCCTGCATGTCCGGCGTAGCCGCGCCCGCAGCCAGCACGTCTGCCAGCATCTGCGGCGTCAGCGAGACCGTCTGTACCCCGGGGATGTTCAATTGCAGCTGCCCCAGGGCCTCGGGCGTCATGTAATTGGCCAGCGGGATGCGCGCGGTACCGAAGCCCGCCGCAAGATCCACCAGACGGTCCGCGGTGCAGTAAAGGTAATTGTCGATTTCAATGTCCAGTGTTTCCATCAAAGCCGCCGCGGCCTGGGCCGGGCCCGCCTGTTCGGCCGCATCTGCCAGCGTGGCGGGCCGCCCGTTCACAAGCACCACGGTCTCGCCGGGGATGGCCACCGAGCACAAATTGCCCTCCAGCGCATCGAAGCGCAGCAGCACAAAGGTCTCGGGCTGCTCCGGCCCGGTCATCAGCAAAAAGTTTTTTTCATCGCCCAGCGTGGGCTGCGCAATGGGCACGCCGCTTTGTACAGTGTCGGCGGGCGCGCTGCGCGTAAAAATGACGGCGGCCACCGCCAGATAGATGGGCAGCAGCACGGCCAGCGTGCAGCCCAGCCCCAGCCAGAACGCTTTTGCTCTGCTCACGTGCGTGCCTCCTTCCGTTTTTTGTATATATCTTGGGCGTCCGGCGCACTTTATATACAAAAAGCGGGAGGGAGAACGGTATGGAAAAGAACACGCAGCCCCAGCGGGACGCTGCCGCGCGCATCCAGAACCCAACGGTGCGGGCCATTGTGCTGCAGCCGCCCAGCGGGACGGACCCCAGCGGCAGCTATACGGGCAAGCCGCTGGACGAAACGGAAAGGCCCGTGCAGGACGCAGACGATTTGTAGCACAGGCAGAAAACCGCGGGCGGTGCAATGCGCACCGCCCGCGGTTTTTCTTTTGAGTAAGGAAAC
>ERZ1108168.859-NODE-859-length-17355-cov-6.494855_pt1 | contig 17355 bp, 7 predicted proteins | sample MGYA00403704_ERZ1108168 | MGnify/ENA primary metagenome ERZ1108168 (study PRJEB35170, sample SAMEA104062421) | human gut metagenome | biome: human gut; feature: human-associated habitat; material: faeces | place: Denmark | collected 2012-06-12 ...
TCTGCGAGTTTCTGCGTTTCAATAATAATATCATATAATTTAGAACGATTACTTATTTCTTGGCATCCGGATATGTAAACGGCACAAAATAGGTAATCAGGAAAGCCGGAATAGTAGCAAACAGGATAAAAATAAAGAAATCGCGGTAACCCAACCAGTCACTGACAAACCCGCTGACCATTCCCGGAAGCATCACTCCTAAATTCATAATGCCGGAAGCAAAAGCATAGTGGGCCATTTGATGTTTTCCGGGAGCCACTTGTTGCATCATAAACAAGGTGAGCCCCACAAATCCAAACCCATATCCAAAATACTCTAATACAATGCCACCACCTATCAGCATTCCGTTGGTAGGTTGATAAATAGCCAGCAACGTATAAGCCATAAAAGGCAGGTTGAAGATGCAACAAAGAGAAAACAGTGTTCTCTTCAAACCACGGTGCGAAATATAGTAACCGGCCAGTAAAGAGCCTAATACAAAAGCTGCAGCTCCATATGTACCATAATAAATGCCAATCTCCTGTTCGCTTAATCCCAATCCACCCATCTCTCTGCCTGCTTTCAGAAATAACGGTACAATCTTCATCACAAACCCCTCCGCAAAGCGATAGAGAATAATAAAAGCGATGTAATACCAGATATGCTTCTTCTTAAAGAAATCAAGGATGACTTCTACCAGTTTATTAAACGTTTCAGCGAATGAGGTCGCTTCGGTAACAGCAGCTCCACCGGAAGGAAGCATCCGAGTATGATAAAGTCCCAGCAATATCATCACAGCCGCCATAATGAACATGACAATCATCCAGGCATGTACGTTGGCTTCATACATCACTTCTCCAGAAGCTCCTTCCACCCCTCCAAAGTGTTTCACTAACCATCCGGCCAGATAAACCAATCCACCGGAAGCTACAATCTTGGCAATATTATAAAAAGCACCCTGCCAACCGATATATTTAGCCTGATCCGGTTTACTGAGCTCAGTCATATAAACACCATCAGTAGCAATATCGTGTGTAGCGCCACTGAAAGCAACTATAGCCAACATGGCAATGGAACAAGCAAAGAAATGAGGAAGCTGTAACGATAAGGCAACAAGCCCAAAACCTATTCCGGAAACAATCTGGGTGAGGACTACAAAGTACTTTTTCGTCTTAAACATTTCAAGAAAAGGACTCCAGAGAAATTTTAAAGTCCAGGGTAACATAATCAACGAAGTCCAGAGGGCTATTTGTGCATCAGAGATTTCCAGTCCTTTAAACATCAGAACGGATACCATATTTAATACGACAAAAGGCAACCCCATGGCAAAGTACACAGTAGGAACCCATGAAACAGGGTTAAAGGCTTTTTTATTCATCAATAAGTATTTTATCGGTTAACGATTATAATGCATTTGTATATAATACAACCGAAACCGATAAAATACTAACTTGTATATGCTACTTTTTTTAATTCCAACGCAAATTATTTACTTTCAACCGTAAGAGTTGCTTTCTTAAGTCCACTTCCTGTAGCTTCAAGAACAATAGCTCCGGCTTTATCGGTAGTTTGAATAATCGCTGTCATCATTCCACTAAATACTTTCATCCGGGGGATTTGGAAAGACTCCAAAGAAGCCGGATTTCCATTGGCACCGGCACAATACACGCCCACTCCTTTTACTTTGAAACGAATTTCATCAGTAGCTTCCGGACATAGATTTCCATCCTTATCTACCACTTTTACCGTTACAAAGCAAAGGTCTTTTCCATCTGCCTGCAACATCCGGCGATCCGGGATCAGCTCTATATGATGTGGCTTACCGGCTGTGTGTATTTCTTTCTCAGCTACAGCCTTCCCATTCTCGTCGTAGGCAACTACTTTTACTGTGCCCGGTTCATATTTAGTGTCCATCCACATCAGACGGTAACGCTGCTGGCGTTTCAGACTCATCATCGAAACAGAATCGGCACTGTTGTATACTGTAACCGATAAATCTTTTGTGCGTTTACCCTGACTTTTGCCATTAATAAACAGTTCGGCCGAAGGATAATTGGTATACACAAAAACCGGAGTCACCTCTCCCTCACGTCCTTTCCAGTTCCAATGGGGAAGGATATGCAATGTTTCTTTCTCTTTATTCCAATGGCTGCGATAAAGATAATAGCGATCTTTGGGCAATCCTGCCAGGTCAATTATGCCAAACAAAGAAGAATGACTGGGCCAATCCGTATAATAAGGAGTGGGTTCACCTAAATAATCGAAACCGGTCCACACAAATTCGCCAATACAATAGGGTAAATCTTCGTGTTGTATAAAATCATCTTCCGGCAAATTAGACCATCCGCAATGTTCCACATCATAGGATGAGGATTGATGATCATCGTATTTCTTCATCCAGGCACGGGTAACCGGAAATTTATAAATTCCCCTCGAACTTAACGTAGACGCCGTTTCACTTCCTAAAATGATCTGCTGAGGTAATTTCTTGTATGCCTCCTGATATTTATGGGGACGATAGTTAAAACCCGCCACATCCATCACCGCTGCCATATTATTATTTATCACAGCATCCGGAGCATCCATTCCCTGTGTCACAGGGCGAGTAGGATCTTCACGATGACAAATATCCTGCAAATAACGGGAGAGCTTCGGACCTCTGTCACCATTCCACTGGTCGGGTACTTCATTACCAACACACCACATCACTACACTGGGATTGTTGCGATAGTGACGCAGTACATTCACAAGATCTTTCTCTACCCACTGATCAAACTCTTTATGATAACCATTTTCACATTTAGCGGTCTTCCATTCATCAAAAGTTTCTACCATGAGCATCATTCCCATTTCGTCACAAGCTTTCACCAGTTCAGGAGCCGGCATGTTGTGGGAAGTACGAATAGCATTACACCCCATATCTTTCAGAATACGTATCTGACGACGGATAGCAGCGTCATTCACAGCAGCACCCAACGGACCTAAATCATGGTGGTTGCAGACGCCTTTAAATACTGTTTTCTTTCCGTTCAGGAAAAAACCTTTATCGGGAATCACTTCAATAGAACGAATACCAAACGGAGTAACAGATTCATCTTTTAGTGTATTACCCTCATATACCTTTGATTCTGCAATATACAAATAAGGAGTATCCGGGGTCCAAAGCATCGGTTTTTCAACCACAAACTCCTGACTGAATATCTGATTATCGAAATCAGTAAGCTGTTTACTCTCTTTACTGACAACCTTTCCATCCGCATCTTTTATTTCAGTAACAATGCGGTAGGATGAAGGAGATTTGCCTTCCGGCATTACCCATGATGTATTCAAATGTACCCGTGCAAAGTTATCTTCTACCACCGGAGTAGTCAATTGTGTACCCCACATAGGGATATGTGCCTCTTCATTTACTATCAGATGTACATTTCTATAGAGCCCGGCCCCTGGATACCAACGAGATGATTCCACTTCATTCTCTAGACGAACTGCAAGTGTATTTTTACCTTCAGCATTCAGATAAGGAGTAACATCCAGATAAAATGTATTATAACCGTATGGCCAATAACCAGCTTCTTTTCCATTCACATAAACACGGGCATGACTCATAGCACCGTCAAAGACCAATGTAGCCTTTTTACCTTTTGCAAATGCCGGTGCCTCAAAATCCAACCGATACCAACCCACACCGACAAAAGGTAGTCCTCCCGTACGGCCGGCGTGTTCCATAGCTTCTTTCTGTCCATCTTGTGCTATTGCTACCTTCTGGCGATCATTCTGAACACTAAAAGGACCGTAAACGGCCCAGTCATGCGGAACCGTCACTAATTGCCAACGGCTATCATCATAATCAGAGAGACTAAAATTCGCATCATCCGAACGAATAAACTTCCACCCTCTTTCAAAGGTATAACGGGTATGTACTGATGCTGTTTTATCAACTGCCCATATCATTTGGCCGTGTGTTAAAAAAAATAGTGCCAGCATAGCAACAAATAAAGAGTTCTTCATGGTATTTTAATTAAATGTAAAAAATAAAAGCTGTTTCAAGGTAGACAAATATATAGAAAACTAACTCAACAATCCTAATTTAAAACTCATAAAATAGTAGAAATCAATTATTTTAAAGCCAATAGAGAAATTAATGACTTTTAGGTTAGCACTACCCGCTTTACAATTGTATTATATAATAAAGGAATTATCAATAACCCATTAAATTACTACTTATGAGTTTATCGAAACACTTTTGCGGAATACTGTCCGCATCGTTATGTGCCCTCATGCTAAGCATGACCTCTTGTCAGGAAAAAGGAAACAAAGAGCAATGTTCTCTCATTCCCCAACCCAATGAATTAAAAACAAACACAGGACATTTCACATTCAACAATTCAACTGTTTTCTATGTATCTCCGGAATTAGATAAAAACAGCACTCCCATTATCGAATCCTTCAGTGAAAACCTGAACACAGTATCCGGATTTCAAACAACCTCTCAACCCCTCAATGAAGCCGAAACACTTTCCAAACAAAGCATTATTTTTAAAGCGAATGAAAAAATAGCTCCCGAAGGCTACGAACTCAAGATACAACCAAACGAAATAATGATACAGGCGTCTGACCGCAGTGGAGTATTCTATGCCATTCAGACATTAAAACAATTATTACCAGTAGCTATTTACGGAAACGGGCCTGTTGCTGATGCTCAGTGGACATTGCCTTGTGTAGAAATAAAAGATGCCCCACGCTTCGGCTACAGAGGCTTGCATATTGACGTAGCCCGTCATTTCTTTCCTAAAGAAGAGATGAAAAAGATACTCGACCTTATGGCTCTTCACAAACAAAACCAATTGCATTGGCACCTTACGGACGACCAGGGATGGCGCATTGAAATAAAGAAATATCCCTTTCTGACAGAGATAGGCAGCATCCGTAATAAAACGATGATACGCAAAGAATGGGAAAACTATGACACCACTCCTTACGGCGGATTTTATACTCAGGAAGATATAAAAGAGGTTGTAGAATATGCCAATGAGCGTTGCATCAATGTTATTCCGGAAATAGACCTACCCGGCCATATGATGGCAGCATTGGCAGCTTATCCTAATTTGGGATGTACAGGTGGACCGTATGAAGTATCCGGCCAATGGGGTGTACGCGATGATGTATTATGTCCGGGTAAAGAAGAGACCTTTACTTTCATTGAAGATGTCTTGACGGAAGTCATGGAACTATTCCCTTCGGAATACATACACATCGGCGGGGATGAATGCCCCAAAGCACGTTGGGAAAAATGTCCCAGATGTCAAGCACGTATCAAAGCTGAAGGATTAAAAGCCAATGAAAAACACAAAGCTGAGTTCTTCCTGCAAAGTTATGTCACTACTCGCGTTGAGAAGTTTTTGAATGATCATGGACGTAAAATTATCGGTTGGGATGAAATCCTGGAAGGAGAGCTCGCACCTAATGCTACGGTAATGTCATGGCGTGGAATGGAAGGCGGCATCGAAGCAGCACGTTTGAAGCATCCGGTCATCATGACTCCTAACAACTATGTATACCTGGATTACTATCCAACCATGAATACACAGAACGAGCCTTTAGCTATCGGTGGATACAACCCTATCGAAAAGGTATATTCATTGGAACCGGTTCCTGCCGTACTCAACGAACAGGAGCGTGCTTACATTATCGGAGCACAAGGTAATCTGTGGACAGAATATATATTGAGCAATGAACAGTTGGAATACATGCTACTCCCCCGCCTGGCTGCGTTAAGTGAGGTACAATGGACACAACCTGCAAACAAAAGCTGGGAACGTTTTCAAAACAGCCTCAGCCACATTGTATCTATTTATAATGTAATGGGGGTGAATTATGGAAAGCATATCTATGAAATAGCAGCAAAATACGATGTGCCTACTGCTTCTGAGGGCAAAGTAGTAGTAACTCTATCGACACTGGGAGACTCACCTATGTATTATACACTGGACGGAAGTCAGCCTACAGAAGAAAGCACTCGTTATACCCAACCAATAGCAATTACCAAAAGCTGTGTGTTACAGGCAATCGTAGTAAGAGACAATGTGAAAACCCGTACATTCAGGAAAGAATTCAAATTCAACAAAGCAACTGGTAAACTGGCAACTCTGGCAACTACTCCAACAGAGAAATATACATTTGCCGGAGCTTCCATCCTTACAGACGGCCTACGTGGAGATTTCAACTACAGCACAGGTTATTGGATGGGATTCATGAATGAACCAATGGATATTACCATTGATTTAGGAAAAGCAACTTCTGTATCTTCTGTCAAAGTGGGAGCTATGATACAATTTGGCGAATACATCTTCCCACCCACTAAGATTACAGTATGGACAGCTACCGGAAAGAATGGTGAATTTATCAAGCAGGGAGAGACTGATATTCCCGTTGCTACAGCTGATGTTAAAGATGGACTGGCAGAGTACAGTTGTCAGTTTAAGGAAGTAGAAGCTGACCGTATACGGATATTGATAAATACAACTTCCTCTATCCCCGATTGGCATGGTGCACGCACAGAGAAGGCACACATGTTTATAGATGAAGTTATAGTAGAATAAATGTTCTTTTATGATTATGGAACGATCATAAAGTAATGATAATCAAGCAACACAAAAGTACGTACTTTTGTGTTGCTAAAATACGTATTTAACGCACTGTTAATATGCATTTTAAGTCACTGTTAAAATACTAATTTTACAATCAAAGAAATCCATAAGATAATCTCACCTTAAAGTATATCCTGTTTTTATATCCAGGTTTGTAACGATTCAAATCAGTTTTCACTCATAAGCCAACCCAATGTGAAACGAACAAACCAAAGCTTAAAGCCATCAGTACCCGGTAATGAATCATCCCATTTACCTTCTTCCACTACAATGCCAATAGTCCCGTCCGGTAACACCGTCATTGATGAATAGGCCGATAATCCGGACAATATTGTATTCTTTACCGACCAGGTTCTTCCTTCATCATAACTTAAAAGAACGGAAACATTTTGTCGGATGCGGTTATCATCAGGAATAGAATGAAGAATTATATTTTTAAGGGCACCTTCTTTTATTATTGTATTACACGCTATTAACTATCAGCTGAATTCTCTGGAACTTTCCAAGTATTTCCAATCATCATTTAAATAACAGGTATATACAAAAAAGGTTACCCGACTGGAATATTCCAGACTGTTGTTATTGAATAACAGACAGTTTTTCGGGTAACCTTCAAATAACACCTCCTAAATGGAGAAGTCTATTTATAGAAATAGTCTATATAACATCCTTATTTCTTATACAATTTCTGACTGCGAATAACATTGTTACATTCCATCTTCACAATATATATACCAGAAGCTAATTCCGCTACATTAAGGCTTTCAGGATTGTTAGTAACAAATTTCACCAGTTGTCCAGTCATTGTGTAAATCCAAACTTTCTCTACGTCATTAAAGAATATAACATCTTCCACCGGATTCGGATAGAAAGTTGAGAAACCTGCATTTCTCTCTGTTGTTGCAATTCCCGTAGGAGGAGTGGTAGGATCGATGTCTCTTACGCGATCAGGTTCATCAGCTTCACCTTGATCATGAAGATTCGGAGCAACAGGACGCTGAGCATTTGTACCAGTAATTTCTACACCGAAATCGATTGAGAAACCTTTTGCAGTTTGTCCACAAGGTCCAGGATGTGGGAACCAGGCATCAGAGAATACCAAACGAAGGCGGCTCTTACCTACTGCAGCATCTGTAGGAATAGTAAAGTCTACAGAATAACCCGGATCCTGAAACTCAACAGTACCTTTATTTGCAGTACCAGCATTTAACACAAGTTCATCAGTATTCGGTTCGAATGAATTACTTTTATCAAAATCAATATAACCTTTAGCAAAACACCATTTTAAACCATCGTCATTGCTACTATCAGTATTAGCTTTAAAGAACAAAGTTACTTTTTGTCCTTGATGAGCTTTAATCACATGATCAGTTGCATCTACATACTGAGTACCATCCGCTTGTGGGGCATCAGATTTGAAATCCAAATTTTGATCAGCACCAGTCGTTGTTGCTACTCGTATAAAACGAGATTTACGTGCAATATCAACACCTGCAGCCGCCGGGTTAATAACAGATTCACAATAAGTATTGTCTTTGAATGCAGGTATATTAGGAGAAGTTGAACGTTCTACTTTTACCCATTGTACCGGAGAATAAGTTTTCAAGTCAACCGATGCAGCACGTACGCCAATATAAGGTTGATCATTGCCATCTTCAAACAGAATATTTCCAGCAAATCCAGACCATGTGGTAGTACGGGCAATCTCAGAAATCTTGCCATCTTCACCATTCTTATACATAATTTCAAAATGGTCAATGTTAGCTTCATCATTATAAACCATACCCCAGTCTTTACGAGATACTGCTAATCCTGTAGCATCTACTATCCAATTCAACTTAACAGAAAGTGATTTTGTAGTTTCTTCCTTTACTTCTACTTTTAAACTATTAGTTTTAATAGAAGCTGGAGTAGCAATACGATCATCATTCAACTCCAATTTGCCAACAAGCATGTTATAATTACCAGCATAAGCACCTTTCACTCGAAGACCAATGTATTCAATCACATCATTTGTAGCCAATCCAGATATGGAAATTTGTTTTTCCTGCCATGCAGCACCTTCAGTATTGCCAACCGGAACTTCAATCCATTGCTGATTATCCAATTTCTTTAAAATAACAAATAAACGGGAAGGTTCATTTCCTGTCATTCCCGATTTAAGAGCAATTTTTATAATCGGATTAGCACTTGCCACATTTAGTTTAGTACGATAGAGTACTATGTCAGTGCCATTGTCTGTAGCATTTCCTGCTAAGCGCAAAGCAGAACCACCGATGTAAGCGTCTTCGTGAGTAAATGAAGGCTGGATATCTGTAGAAACTGTCGTTGCACCAGCATTATATACTAACCAACGATAAGTTGGAACAACATCTTGTGCTCCCATATTATACCAGTTTCCAAAAGTTTTCTTTCCTTTGTAATTGTAACGCTCACCATTACCTAAAGAAAAGTAGGTATAAAAAGGTAAATTACCTTGAATAGCTGTACGTTCAGGTATTAAAGAAGCAATACCACCAAATGTAGCCAACGGTGCTTTATCTCCATCTTGAGTCCAATTATTACCCGTATCCGACATTGGAGGTAAATTAGCTGGATTACGGTTACCACCAGAAAATCCTCTTTCTAAAAGAGTCTGATAATTAGCTTGAAATTCCATATCGGTACTACCTTCATTGTAGCTCAAAAAACGGCTTTGATCGTGTTCTCCCCAAAGGCAAACACCACCTAACTTGGCATCTTCGCTATTGGTAAGACGACTCCAGCTTCTATTCATGTTGACAATCCAAGCACTACCATATACTCCATCAGCATTCCCAAGAGATTCTCTGGCTATCTGCACAGATTTTCCCAAAGTACTGGTAAAGTTGTCTGCTACATAGTTCAACATAACATCTGCCGTTTTACCATTTGCATCTCCATACAATGCTGCAACATTATAAGCTGAAAGTTGACTACTACTAGTATAAATACCAACATGAAAATTTGTAAAACCAACCTCTGCAGCTCTTTTATACAAGGCTTGATGAAAGGCTATCACATCATCGTCATCATATCCAGGAGCTTCCCAATTATAATTTATACCGTCCAATCCCAGATACAATAAACAATTAATATACGCATTCACATATTTAAAAGTTCCATCTGTGTTTTTCGTAGTGATCATATCAATATAGTCGTCAGCAGTCTGACCACGTCCACCGGTTGTGTCAAAGAATTTAATACCACTAAAAATGTCCGTACCATTTTTATGCGCAGCATCAGCCCATGAACCTGGTGCTTGGAAAATACCATGATTCCAACAACCATATAAATTTGTGTAGTTCCACATAGAAAATACATCATTACTAAATAAAGAACTTGGATATCCACCAACCAGCTTACCAATGCCAGTAGGAAGATTCATCCACAAATTGCGTCTTTCATACAGATCTTTATGCAATTGTTTGTTTTTATCTACCATAATTTCACGAGCACGAACATGCGAACGCGCAAATTCCATATCCAGATTAAATCCAGCGGCTTCTATTTCTGCTGCTGTAGGATATTTACGACCTTCTTTCTCTGCTTTTATAAACAACTCAAGAATATCAACGTCATTAAAGGGCGTAAAATCAAACAATTCTGTAGAAGCTGACGCTGGGATATCTTCATCAGCCCTCGTCTGCCCTTGTACATTTCCTGTCAGACTAAGCATAGCAGCTGCCAGGCAAAAAATTGTAATTTTCTTCATAATACAACAATTTAAAATTAATAATAAATTATATTCAATCTAAAAGAGTCTCCTCCGAAGAGGAGTACTCTTTCTTTTTATTCTAAAAATTAGGTCCATCTACATCCCACCAAAGGCGGGTAGCTTGTTGATCCTCTCCTTCCAAAGCTTTTAATCCAGATGTTTGAATATCTTGTATTATAGCTTCTGTATCTCCCGGGAATAACATTCTACGGTTCAAATCTCCGTATACCAAACTCCCATCACCGTCATCACTATTTAATACAGGGAACATTTTCGGATAACCAGTACGGCGTGCTTCTGTCCAAGCTTCATAAGAATATGGGAAGATGGCTATATATTTCTGAGTAATAATCTTTTCCAATTTAGTTTCCTGGCTATCACCTTCATTCCATTTTACTCCAATCTTAGTATAACTATCAATATTGTTAGTTTCATCCATTGGATCAATGTAAGTATAATCGACTGCATTTTCCAATGTTTTATATTCAGCTAACTTATTCGCATACTGAGAATCTAAACTTCTATCTTCAAGGCCTGCATTACTAATGCCTCTTTCATAAAATTGTTGTGCGGTTCCAGCCATATTCCATCCACGTAGTGCACCTTCAGCTCTCAAAAAATCAACCTCTGAAATTTTCATCAAATACAATGGAGCCTGAGAAACTTCTTCTCCTGTAGCAAATCGTGAGTATCCAATCCGTGGATTAGCAGTCGTTGTCTGTCCTGGTATCATTGAAACTCCAGCACGTAAACCAACAATACGAGAATTTGCTTTAAGAACTTTATTCTCATCATGAGTATTCACCAACGCTATCGAATTTTTCTGGAAAAGATACTCTGAATACGGATGTTTTAAACTCATGAGTATACTCTCAAAAGAGGCATTCAGACGTGTATCCCCCCATGTTTCCGAAATCTGAAGTAATGGATTCGTAAATCCGATATCAACAGGTCTTAAAGCTACTTCTTGTTGTTGATTGTCTATTACTCCGGCTGCTATAGCCTCTTCCGCCCATTTTTTTGCCTTATCAGGATCTACTTTCACTATGTGCATAGCCATTCTCAACTTTAGAGAATTAGCAAAACGATTCCAAGTATCAATACTATGATCAATCGTAATACGATCATTCTTTTTTAATAATGCCTGCAAATTTGTCTTATACCATGTTGGCCGGTTTTCGTAATGTTTGAAGCAGGCAGATATAGTATCTATATTATCTACAATTGTATTATATATATCGCGTACTGTATTATAAGTATAAGGATGTGATTCTTTATTAGCTTTATAGTCTACATAAGCAAAAGGGCCATATAAGTCTGCCATTTCTTGCGAGGAATAATCATAAAGTAACAGAGCTATAGCTTTTATTTCAGGAATAGAATCCACTTGAGGATGATTTAATAAAGGTACCACACCATTCTTAACAATTGTGAAACCTCCATTCGGACCATCATTATATTTCTGATTGATAGCATAAGTAGAATATAGAATACCACCATCACCATGAGAAAAGTTATGAGGTACACATAAATATCCAGCATAATTATCCACCATAATACTATATTCATACTGATAAGCATGAGACTCCGGGATTCCTCCATCCTTTCCACCACGCATCGCATATTCAGCTCCAATCATTTGTCCTAAATAACTCTTTAAAGCCTGTTGTGCTTCTGCAAAACCCGCTTCAGAAATTTCTTTCTGGAAATCAATATGATCGGCTTTTCCATGGTACACTACATCTTCCAAAAGTTCATCATTCCCAGTCATTTCATCTCCCGGATTATCAAAATCCATACATGAATGCAATCCGATTATTGCAGATACAATACAAGTTGCTGATAAAATATATTTCTTCATAATTTTTTCTTTGATATATATGTTTAAAAATTGGCCTTCAATGAAATACCATAAGAACGTGCAGAAGGCATATTAAAGACATCAAATGCTCCCAAACCGTTCTGAGTAGAAAGAGAGATATCAGGATCTACAGGGGCTTTTTTATAAATGAAGAACAGGTTACGGGCAACCAATGATAATGAGAGATGCTTTGACGCACCAAACAAGTTACGGAATGTATATCCCAATGAAACTTCTCCTAAACGAAAATTAGTTGCATCGTATACATACTGAGTTGCGTTCACGTTACTCCCTATTTCCTGATAGTAAGCGTCAATTGGGGCAAGATTTCCATCTGGCATGTATAATGCAGGTCTATCCTTCCAGACAAGCGTAGGGTCCTTTTCTGCAGCTAAACGAGCATCGGCAGTACGTTGAGAAACTCCCATATTATCTAACGTAGCCTCTGTTAACGAAATCACTTTTCCACCGATCCTTCCATTAATTAGAAAATAGAGTGATAAATCTTTATAAGTAAAAGTATTACTCCATCCCAATTGATATTTGGAATTCATGTTACCTATATATACATAGTTCTTTGATAACTGTGGATTTCCGTTTTTTGTAAGTCGAATCGTTCCATCGTCATTACGTACAAAATCTTTAGCATACATATCACCATATGAACCACCCTTTTTATATCTTACCACTACTTTCCCACCTGCAATACTTTGTTCAATCAAAGCTTCTTTTCCATCTTTATCTTGATAAGTTTCCTTTATCTCATTATTGTTATAAGAAAAGTTAACTGCAGTTTTCCACATCAAATCTTTAGTTATATCCAATGAATAACCTAAAGTTGTTTCAATACCTGAATTAAGAATAACACCTGAATTTACTGGATCAGATTTTCCATTAGCATTTGGATTGAGTAAATAACTATTGTGCATAGCAGAATGATAGTAAGTCAAATCCCAGTTCAATGTATTAGCAAAGAATGAAACATCAAACCCTGCTTCAAATGATTTGGTCTTTTCTGGTATCGGATTTGCAAAACGTCCATATGTAGATGGTGCAACTGCTCCAGTCATCGGATTACGCCCTCCTTTATAGAATAATATATTAGGAATAGAGTTACCTACTTCACTATATGAAGTTCTCACTTTAAGGTTAGTAATAACTTCTGGTAACGTAACTATTCTACTTATTATAGCGTTTGCCCCAACAGAAAAATAACCATAATTATCAGAATACCCACGTGAAGCAAACTGTTTAAAAGCACGGTACCAATCCCGACGATAACTTCCTTCAAAATAAATCATTTCTTTATATCCTAATTGTCCTGTAAACATCAATCCTTTATTCCAGTCTGATGTTTTATTATAACTTTTTTCTCCCGGACTACCAGCAGAAGCTGTTGGTTCAAAGAAATTTATTAATGTGGATAGTATTACTCTATTGGGGTCGTACGTAGTAGCAGGAGTCCAAATTTTTTGTGTCTCAGTTTTAAGAGTATGCCCAACCCAGCCTGCTGTAGCCGAAACAGAGAAATTCTTAATTTCTTTATTATAACTCAACATAGCATCTACGTACACATCATTACTAACAATCAAATCTTGTCCATACATACCATAATCTTCCATAGCTGAAACATTCCATGTAGTGGCAGAACGAGATGATGTTCCCTTATACGAGATGCGTTCCAAACTTAATCTTCCTTGCGCTTTTAGCCCGGGTAACAATTCATAATTTACTGCTATATATCCATTAGCACGTTGTTCATCTACTCTACTTTCGTTCTCGTTAATCAACCAATAAGGATTATTATGAGTTGCTGAAGGATAAGCCCACTGCTGTTGCTTACCTGATAACTCAACCGTATCATCTGGTATCCATGTTCCTCCTACTCCAGTGTAATGACCTTGTTTATAAGAAGTCCATGTCCCATTATCAATTTTATAATTATTTTTATAATATTGTAAATCAACGTTACGAGGCATTGTATAGAGATCGTACAACGGGTTCAATACAGTACCACCACCTGGACGATTTTTAGTTAGTGTTTGTACATAATTCATAGAAAGATCTACATTCAGTTTTTTATTAAACAGTGCATAACTCTGTCTGAATGAAAAAGAATTTCGATTATATGTGTTATTCTCTATCATTCCACTAGAATGGGCATTGGCATACGAAAAGTACGTACGTATTTTTTCCGAACCACCACTTACAGAAACTGAATTATTCAAATTAACTCCAGTACGAAAGAAATCAGTAACATCATCATTTGCAGAATTCCGAAGATGTGCACCCTCATAAGCCAATTCTTCAGGAGTCATATCAGATAGTTTTTTTCCCCAACTATTAATACTTAATGTATTTGCAGACAAATTCACAGCAGCACCGTATACATTTTGTATTTTTGGAGTAAGTAGTGGATTATCAAATGTGGCACTAGATGATACATTTACAGACAGACTGCCTTCTTTACCTTTTTTAGTAGTAATCATAACAACACCATTAGCTGCCACACTACCATAAAGTGCCGCTGCATTAGCACCTTTCAGAATATTAATACTCTCAATATCATCTGGATTAATCGTTGAAAGAGGATCAGAACCTTCACCAGCACTAGCATACGTTAAGCTAGCTGCATCGCCCCAACTTTTTTGTGAATTTACATTATTAGTCATAGGAATACCATCTACTACTATCAGCGGTGTATTATTTCCTAATATAGACTTATTTCCTCTAAGCAGAATTTTAGATGCACCACCAGCACCACCGGCACTCGGAGTTATAGTAACACCTGCGGCTTTTCCTTGCAGAGCATTCACAAAATTAGCATCCTGGACCTTAGTCAGCTCGTCACCATTCACTTTCTGGGTAGCATAAGTCAATGATTTCTCCTTACGTTCAATACCCATGGCAGTTACCACAACTTCCCCCAACTGTAAAGCATCCTCTTTCATCACTACATTAAATGAAGCTCGACCTGTAATTGGTAATGTAACTTTTTGATAACCTATATAAGTAAATTCTAAAATTCCTCCATCTCCCACTTCAAGAGAATAATTACCATCCACATCAGTAATAGTCCCGGTAGTAGTGCCTTTCACCAACACGCTCACCCCAATCAGAGGTTCACCATTCTCATCAGTAACTACTCCTTTTATTTGGTGTTTACTTTGTTGTACAGTGTTTTTCACTATTTCTTTATCTTTTGTAAATAACACCAAATACTTATCACGTACAGAAAAAGAAGTATCTGTATTTTTAAGTAAACGCTCCATAACAATGCCCAATTTCTCACGATTGGCTTTAATCGTTACTACTCTATCAGGGTTAACATCTTTAGTATTATATACTATTGAAAGAGAAGACTGCCGCCCTATTTCAGTCAGTACTTTACTCAAAGGGGTATTAGTAAAATTCAGATCCAACAATACATTTTGTGCAGAAGCACTTAAAAGACCTGGAATAAAGAGGAAAAGAAATCCTAGCAAGAATTTAATCTTGCACTTTGCAATTTTTTTCATTTCGTATTTTTTAGCGTTAACAAATCAAGAAATTAACTCAACATAAAATTTCAATATTAGGAAATACTCTTTTAAGGAATCTCTTTCATCATATATATATTATTTAAGTTATTATATTAAGATCATTATCTTCAATTTACATTAATAATACATTCGAAACAAATGGGTTACTAAATTATAAAGAGAAAAATTATGTGTTAATTTCAATATACATATATAAAAAACTGAATATTAAGCATATATAAATCAAAAAAAATAACTTTAAGCAAATGATATTTAATTAAAATCTAATGTAAACACATAAAATAATAAGTGACTGATTGGACATACAGAAATAGAAAAGTTTATAAAACAAAAAATCCCCAAAACTTTGAAGTTCATCAATAACAACAAAGTCTTGGGGAATATTTTTTAATAACGAAGAAATTACTATTTCCCGGCAGATAAATATATCTTATTTCCGTCTATTTTATACTGAAAACGTTTGGTTAATGATAATACAGAGAGAATATCTTCTATATTATCATCCGTACGGAACTCACAGGTAAAACGTTCTTTTTTTAATTGTTCATCTTTAAAATAGAAATGAACGTCAAAGTGCTGTTCAAGACATCGCGTCATTTCTAAACAGGTAGCCTGTTCAAAAGAAAGTTTTCCTTGTATCCATAAAAGTACATCCCGGGCCGAAGAAGATTCTGTAAGCTCTGCCTGCAGAGTCGAAGTATTCACATTAAGAATCTGTCCTGGTTTTAAAATGAAACCTTCATTATTTTCCCGAGGTAAATCAACACGAATAGAACCTTTCAGCAAAGTAGCAACAACCTTCTCTTCTGCAGCACGAGCACGCACATTAAACTTCGTACCCAATACCTGCGTTTTTATATTTTTGCTTTTTACAATAAAAGGAGCATGTTCATCACGTGCCACCTCAAAATAGGCTTCACCCGTAAGATTAACCTGGCGCTCCCGACTCCATAAAGAAGATTTATAAGCTAACTGAGTAGAGGCATTCAACCACACCTTAGAACCATCCGGCAACACAAACTGTGCACGTTGTCCGGCTGTTGTCGCCACAATATAATTCGACGTTTTATTTAATGCCAAATAAGAAAAGCCGATAGTAAATACAATTCCAGTGAGAAAAGCAGCTAACGGAACAGCATAACGCCTCCATCCAATAGACCGATGCTTCTTAACTGCATTCTCTTTGGACTTCATAGCGACTTTTAACTTCTTTAGAGAACCTTCTACATCAACTGAATTCATCACAGCAACGCGATCCCCGACAAATGCTGTATAATATATTTGTTCAAGTAGCTTTCGGTTTTCTACAGAAGCTCTGGACCAAGTCTCTACTTGTAAAACTTCCTCTTCACTGAGCTCTCCATTGAAGTAGCTCAGCAATTTCATTTCATCCATCATGTTCAATCTTTATACCTAATATATACTATTGTCGTAGGTAATACAGTTGTGGGAACAAAGATACTAAATGAAACAGAAAAAAAAATATTATTTAATGATTCATTTTGAGAATGAGAAAATTATAAGTATGTTTGTTGTATCACTAGTGTCCCGTTAAAATCGGGACGAGTTATTAATTAATCAAATAATCCC
>ERZ1108168.862-NODE-862-length-17245-cov-3.646888_pt1 | contig 17245 bp, 15 predicted proteins | sample MGYA00403704_ERZ1108168 | MGnify/ENA primary metagenome ERZ1108168 (study PRJEB35170, sample SAMEA104062421) | human gut metagenome | biome: human gut; feature: human-associated habitat; material: faeces | place: Denmark | collected 2012-06-12 ...
TTTGGCCCCGTTCGCCGCGCACGGCGCGGGGTCATTTTAAATGAAAAAGGGGTTCTCCACCCCTTTTTCAAGCTTTTTCCCCGGACTCTTCTTTTACTTCTTTGCCTTTTTCGACAGTCTGAATCAAAGCGCACAGACGGAAAACTCCGTCTGTGCGCTTTGATCGTCTTATAAAATCAGCATTGCCAAGCTCCTGCAGTGAATCTGCCGGATGACAAAAGCCCGTCTTTATTTTTTCTTCCGCCCGAACTTGTATTCCGTCCCGTTTTTAATGCGCTGGATATTGCTCCGGTGCAGCCATATAACCAATCCGCCGATGACCGCCGCGCAGCAAGTGGTAAGCACGACGTCGCGCCCAGCCACAAAATGAAAGTACAGAAATGTAACGGCGGGATACGCCGCCGCGCAGCAGATGCTTGCCAGAGAAACCATTTTGCTGCACAGGAACACGATAAAAAACACCGCCAACAAAGGCAAAATAAGCACCGGCTTGATGGCAATGATCGTGCCCGTGGCCACAGACACAGCCTTGCCGCCCTTGAAGCCGAAATATACCGGGTACACATGCCCCAGAACCGCACAAAACGCCGCGATATAGGCACCGTAGATAGGGTCTGCCGCCGTAAACGCACCGAACGCCCATTTCGCCAGCAGCACCGCCAGGATACCTTTTCCGATATCGCCCACAATGGTGAGCGCCGCCGCGCCTTTTCCAAAGGTGCGCAGCACATTGGTCATACCCGCGTTGCCGGAGCCGAAGGTGCGGATGTCCTTGTGATACAAAAGCCTTGTCACGATGATGGAAAAGCTCAGAGAGCCAAGCAGATACGCGGCGGCAGCACATGCCGCGCCGCACAGCACGGTTTGCAGCATCGGTAATCCCTCCTGTATTCAGCGCCGAGCACACCGCCCGCCGCCTTTGTTCCGGCGTGCCGCGCGGCACGCTCTTCCGGCCCTGTACGGGCAGCTACACCTTTTCCCCGCGCTCGCGGATAACGATGCGCACGGGCGTCCCCTCCAGGCCGAAGGTCTCGCGGATCTGATTCTCGATATAACGCGCGTAAGAAAAATGGAACAGCTGCTTGGAGTTGCAGAAGCAGACGAACGTGGGCGGGCGCGTGGCGATCTGGGTCATGTAGTAGATCTTCAGGCGTTTGCCTTTGTCGCTGGGCGGCTGCACGCGCGCCGTAGCCCGGGCCAACAGATCGTTCAGCATGCCCGTGGTCACGCGCATGGCGTTCTGGCTGTCCACAAACTTGATCAGCTCGAACAAACGGTCCACACGCTGGCCCGTTTTTGCCGAAATGAAGATGATGGGTGCGTAAGACATAAAGCTGAAATCGTTCATCAGCTTTTTGCGCTGTACATCCATGGTCTTATCGTCTTTCTCCACCGCGTCCCATTTGTTGACGGCAATGATGCACGCCTTGCCCTGCTCGTGGGCGAAGCCCGCCACCTTAGAATCCTGCTCGGTAAAGCCCTCTGTGGCGTCGATCATGATGACACACACCTTGGCGCGCTCCACGGCCGCCAGACTGCGCAGCACGCTGTACCGCTCCACGCCGTCCTCCACTTTGCCGCGTTTGCGCAGGCCGGCAGTGTCGATAAACGTAAATTTGCCGTACCGGTTGTCCACATCACTGTCCACCGCGTCCCGGGTGGTGCCCGCCTCGTTGGCGACGATCATGCGTTCCTCGCCCAGGATATGGTTGACCAGGCTGGACTTGCCTACGTTGGGGCGGCCGATGACCGCCACACCGATGCGCTCGTCCTCATCCTCTCCATCTTCATTTTCAGGCAGGCAGGCGCACACCGCTTCCAGCAGGTCGCCCGTGCCGTGGCCGTGCACCGAGGAAACCGGATACGGTTCGCCGATGCCCAACGAATAAAAGTCATACAGTTCCATGGGCGGCTCGCCCACACCGTCTACCTTGTTTACCACAAGGAACACAGGCTTGCCGCTGCGCATGAGCATGGCCGCGATGTCCTGATCCTGCGCGGTGACGCCGCTGCGGATGTCCGTCACAAACAGGATGGCGTCCGCAGTATCGATGGCGAGCTGCGCCTGCCCGCGCATATGACGCAGCAGCACGTCGTCCGCTTTTGGCTCGATGCCGCCGGTATCGATGAGCAGAAAACGGTGGTCCTGCCATTCGCAGTTGCCGTACAGGCGGTCCCGCGTGACGCCGGGAGTGTCTTCGACAATTGCCAGCCTCTGGCCTACCAGCTTATTGAACAATGTGGATTTGCCGACATTCGGCCGCCCCACGATGGCTACGATGGGTTTTCCCATAGGTCTTCCTTTCTTTTGTATCAGGCTTCCGCAGTTTTCTCACTTCAGCAGGGCTTTCAGCAGCTCCCCGCCGTTCTGCGGCAGGATGCGCACGCGCACGCCCAACGCCTTTTCCAGCTGCTTGACGGTAACGTCGTCCAGGAATTTGTCCTTCTCCTCCCGCAGCATCACCTCGGGGATGCCCAGCGTATGGCTGCGCAGCTTCCCTTTCAGCTGTGCGATCAGGTCTGTGCCGGTGATGAGGCCCGCAACGCTGACGTTCCCGCCGAAAAAATCGTTCCGGATGCAGTGGACCGTCACCTTTACGTTGCGGTGCAGGCTCTGGAGCGTATCCGCCAGCATGCGGATGAGCGGATAGGCCAGCGTACCCGTGGCCACATCGATGGCGCGCGGCAGCAGCGTATGCTTTTGGTCCGGCAGCGCGTTCATGAACTCATCGTGCAGCAAGCGCCACATGCCTACGCCATTCTCCAGCTGTACATAATCATCGTAATATTCATCCGGCGGGATGGGCCTGCCCGCCAACAGAAACCATTCATCGCCGGGATACACCACGCGCACGCCGTACTGCCGCTTATATTTTTCACCATATTCTTCAAGGATATCCAGCACCGCACAGGCGCTCTCCCTGTCGTACGGCTCCAACGGATACAGGCCGTCGCGGTAGCGTGTCAGGCCCGTGGGCACGGCCGCGATGCTGCGCACCGCCGGGTACAGGCCGCCCAGCTTTTCCAGGCTTTTGCGCAGGTGCCCGCCATCGTTGACGCCGCGGCACATCACAAGCTGGCAGTTCATCTCAATGCCCGCTCCGGCAAACTCGTCGATGTATTTCAGCACCTCGCCCGCGTGCCTGTTCGTCATCATTTTCACACGCAGCTCCGGTTCCACGGTATGCACGGAAATGTTGATGGGCGAGATGTGCATTTTTTTGATACGCTCCACTTCGTGGGCGTTCAGGTTCGTCAGCGTGATATAATTGCCGAACAGAAAAGACAGACGCTCGTCGTCGTCCTTGAAATACAGCGTCTCCCGCAGGCCGCTGGGGAGCTGGTCGATGAAGCAGAACATGCATTTGTTGCGGCAGGAGTGCTTTTTGTCGATGAGGTAGCTCTCGAAAGCGCACCCCAGCGGCGCATACTCATCCTTTTCCACACAAACATATTCCAGCTTCGCGCCCCGCACCAGGGCCAGCTCCAGCTTCGGGCCGGAGGAAAAGAACTCATAGTCCAGCATATCGTTGATCTCGTTGCCGTCGATGGACAGCAGCGTGGCGCCGGCAAGGCCCGCCTGCTCTGCAGGGGTACCCCTGTCCGCGCCCGTGATCTTTACCGCCATGTGCCCGCCTCCTTCTGCGGCAAAAATAAAAAGGAGAAGGATCGCTCCCTCTCCTTTTGCGGGAAGCTGATTACGCTTCCTTTTTGACGATTTCCTTGCCCTTGTAGTAGCCGCAATTGCCGCATACCTGGTGGGGAAGTTTGTATTCGCCGCACTGCGTGCACTTTGTCAGCGTGGGGGCGGTAAGCTTCCACACAGAGGAGCGCCGTTTATCACGTCTTGCCTTGGAAACCTTTCTCTTGGGTACTGCCACTATAAGCACCTCCTCATGATGTGAATCTAATCGTTGAGCAGTTGTTTCAATATAGAAAGCCTTTCGTCCACGGAACCGCTGGTTTCATGCCTGCAAGAGCATGGTTTTCGGTTGCCGCAAACCGGGCACAGCCCTGCACAATCGTCGCTGCAAAGCAGCACGGTGGGCACTTCGAGCACAAGCTCGGTGTACGCAAGCTCTCTTACGTCCAGCTTGCCGTCGGGCGTAAAGCTAAGCTCCGCATCCGGGTCGCTCAGATCCGCCTCGCGCACGCAATATGTCTTTATGACATGGAACCGCCGCGTACGTTCCTCCAGACACCGCGCACAGGCAAACGCCACATCCGCGGTAATATCCAGCGCGATCTCAAGCATCCGCCCCTGAAGCGTTGCAGTGATGCGCGCCTCCACCGTGCCCGGCACTGTATATCCCGGGAAATCTTCTTCGGAGAGATCCAGTTCCAGCGCTGCGGTGACAGGCTCGTCATACGTACCGAAAATCTTTTTGATGTCAAGCAGCATGATGAGCCTCCTCAAAGGTCGCCTAGTTATTATACCCATAATATGGGGGCTTGTCAAGACCATTTGCACAAAAACTTGCGTCGAATCTCACAGGAACAGGGGGCGCGGCCTGCCGCGCCCCCTGCCCTTGATGGCGTTTGTTCTTATGCGTATTTTTTGACGCTCTCAGGCAGGACGTCCATGTCCGCCGACACGGTGACAACGACTTTTACACCGTCGCCCGCAAGCACGTTCAGTTCGTCCAGCAGCTTGCCGAGGCCATCCAGATCGTGGTTGCCCAGCTTCAGCACGCCGTCCAGGTAGACCTCCACGATGTCGTAGTTGCCTGCCAGGATGCCGGCGATAAAGCCGTACAGCATGTCGTAACCGGAAATTTTATACTCGTCAACGTCGATCAGGCGCGCCGCGTGGTCAATATCATACGTGAGCTTCATGGATTTTTCAATGCATACAATATTGCCGGGGGTGGTTTTCGCGGAATCGTTGATCATGTCGATCATCTTTTTCGTTTTGCCGGAGCCTTTGCCACCAACAATCAATTGAATCATAGGAATAGCCTCCTTTATTTTAACACCGTCCGGTGTGATTAACGAAGTTTCGCCTCAAGCTCTGCTTTCTGGGCCTCGTAGCCGGGTTTGCCGAGCAGGGCGAACATGTTTTTCTTGTAGCTTTCCACGCCGGGCTGGTTAAAGGGGTTTACCCCAAGCATATAACCGCTGATGGCGCAGGCTTTCTCAAAGAAATAAATCAGATAGCCAAGGTCGGCCTCCGTCAGGCTGTCGACCTCCAGAATGATGTTGGGCACGCCGCCGTCGGTGTGGGCCAGAATGGTGCCCTCCATCGCCTTGCGGTTCACCACGCTCATATCCTGCCCGGCCAGGAAATCCAGGCCGTCGAAGTTGTCTGCGCTTTTTTCAATGTACAAATCGCGCTGAGGCTGTTTGATATCCACCACCGTCTCGAACATGATGCGCGCGCCGTCCTGCACGAACTGACCCATGGAATGCAGATCGGTGGAAAAAATAACGCTGGCGGGGAACAGGCCCTTCTGGTCCTTGCCCTCGCTCTCGCCGAAAAGCTGTTTGTACCACTCGTTCATCATCGTGAAGTTCGGCTCATAGCAAGCCATCAGTTCCACGCTCTTTCCCTTGCGGTACAGGATATTGCGCGCCGCAGCATAGCGGTAGCACTCATTCTGCGTGCTGCACACGGCCAGTTCCTCCCGTGCTTTGGCGGCGCCCGCCATCAGCGCGTCGATGTCGCAGCCCGCGGCGGCGATGGGCAGCAGGCCTACAGCCGTCAGCACCGAATAGCGGCCGCCCACATCGTCCGGCACAACGAATGTTTCGTAGCCCTCGTCTGCGGAAAGTTCTTTCAGCGTGCCGCGCGCCTTGTCCGTTGTGGCGTAGATACGGCCTTTCGCTCCGTCCTTACCGTACTTTTTCTCCAGCAGGGCCTTGAAGATGCGGAACGCCAGCGCCGGCTCGGTCGTGGTGCCGGATTTGGAAATGACGTTCACGGAAATATCCTTGCCTTCGCAGGCATCCAGCACGCTCTGCAGATAGGCGGGGCTGATGGAATTGCCCACATAAAAAATCTGCGGCGTTCCCTTGCAGGTGTTGTTGTAAAGCGTTCCCTTCAGCGCTTCAATGGCGGCGCGGGCGCCCAGATAGCTGCCGCCGATTCCGATGACGACGAGCACGTCGCTGTCGGACTGGATCTTTGCCGCAGCCTTTTTGATGCGGGCGAATTCTTCTTTATCATAATCCACCGGCAGATCCACCCAGCCCAGAAAATCGCTGCCGGGGCCGGTCTTGCCGTGCAACGTTTCGTGTGCCAGGCTGACCTGCGGGAAAATCGCGTCGAATTCATCGTCCGCGACGAATTTTGCAAGGTGTCTGCCATTCATTTTGACACTCATTGAAAGCGCCTCCAACCATTCGTTTGATATATACTAAATATATAGGATAGGGCGGCGGGTGTCAAGCCGATATTGTGTATTTTCTACAATGTAAACAGCGCTTTTGTAAGAAGTGACAAGGCCGTGCCCCAGTCCATCTGCGGTACTTCGCTGCGGGTGGTGACGGGATATTCACCCAGTATTTCTTCCCCCGCCTTCAGCGTTACGGAAGCCACCTGCGTGCCTGCCGCCACAGGTGCGTCCAGCTTTTCCGGAAGCACAACGGCCGCCGTCAGCGTCTGGCCCTCGCCTTTTTTCAGCAGCATCTTTTCCGGCACGGTGTAATCCAGCGCCACCTGCTGTTCCACGCCGCCCGTCACACGCAGCGTGTCCGCACGCCCGGCGATCTGGGGAAATGCGCCGGCTTCAAACGTGGCGAAGCCATAATCCAGCATTGCCGTGGCGGATGCAAAACGCTCCTTGCTGGAGGGAGAGCCCAGCACCACGGCCAGCAGGCCCATACCGCCCCGTACCGCGCTGGCCGAGATGCACACGCCCGCGCCGTTGGTGGTGCCCGTTTTGAGGCCTGTGATCCCCGCATAGCTCTTGAGCATTTTGTTGGTGTTGGTGAGCTGCGTCTCGCCGCCCCGCAGCGTATCCATCCAGATTCCGGAATATTCCAGTATTTTGGGATGGCGCAGCAGCGCCAGAGACATGACGGCCACGTCCCGCGCGCTGGAATAATGCCCCTCGGCGTCGAGGCCGCAGGCGTTTACAAAACGGGTATGCGTCATGCCCAGCTCCGCCGCGCGGGCGTTCATCATTTCGGCGAACACCGGCTCGGAGCCGCCCACAAATTCCGCCACGGCAACGGCCGCGTCGTTGGCGCTGCACACGCAGATGGCCTTGATAAGCTCATCCAGAGTGAATTGCTCGCCCGGCTCCAGCCAGATCTGGCTGCCGCCCATATTAAAAGCATGCTCACTGATGGGCACGATATCCGTCATGGAAATCTTCCCCGCCTCCACCGCCTCCAGTGTGAGCAGCAGCGTCATGATCTTGGTGATAGACGCCATGGGCACCTCGGCGTCCGGCTCTTTTTCATACAGGATGTCGCCGGTGTCGATGGAAATGAGGATCGCGTTGCGGCACGGGATATCCAACTGCGGTTTTGCAAAGCGCGGGTTTTCCTGCACCGACGTGGCAATGGTCTCGTGCGGGTTGGCCGCGCCCGTCCCCGCGGCGCTGTCCTGTTGTGCGGCGTCTGCGCCGGGCAGCGTTGTTTCCTCCTGTGCGCCGTCCTGCGCGGATACTGCTGCGGGCAGATCCTCGGGCGGCTCCTCCGCTGTGGCCAGCGCCGCAGGGGCAAAGCACGAAAAGGCAAGCGCGGCCAGCAAAACGACTGCCGGCAGCCGCATCCCATTTTTCCGTTCCATCATAACCATCCTCCTCAGTTTCGCGGTCTTTCAATCATCTATATGAAACATGCGCGCCCCGCATGCGTGGATGTCCGCACTGCTCTTGTGATTTCGGCGCGGTTTTTGTATAATAGCTTCATGACCGCCGCTCCAAAACGCCGGGAAACCGCCCTGCGTTTCGGACGCGGCCTGATCTGAGGTGAAATTTTGAAGGTTGCATTTTATACGCTGGGCTGCAAGGTGAACCAGAACGAAACGGGCGCGCTGGCCCAGCTTTTTTATGAAAACGGCTTCGAGCCCGCGCCGGACGGCGGGGAAGCGGACGTGTACATCGTGAACAGCTGCACCGTGACGGCGGGCGGCGACAAAAAAAGCCGCCAGTGGCTGCGCCGCGCCAAGCGGCGGAACCCCGGCGCGGTGACCGTGCTGACGGGTTGCTTTCCTCAGGCCTTTCCCGGGTAAGCGCTGGCTGTGGAAGAAGCGGACATCATCACAGGCTCCGGCGCGCGCCGCCGCGTGCTGGACAACGTGCTGCGCTTTTTGCAGGAGGGCGGCCGTATTGTGGACATTGCGCCCCATGAAAAATCCGAACGCTTCGAGGAGCTTCCCATGGAACGTCTGGAGGGGCATACCCGTGCCTTCATGAAAATAGAGGACGGCTGCAACCGGCGCTGTGCCTACTGTGTCATTCCGCGCGCCCGGGGCAGCGTGCGCAGCCGCGCCGAGGAAAGCATCCTCGGCGAGCTGGCCGCACTGGCAAAGGGCGGATACGCCGAAGTGGTGTTTTCCGGCATCAACCTCTCCAGCTACGGCCGGGACACCGGAACAGACCTGGCCGAGATCGTGGAAAAGGCGGCGCAGGTGCCGGGCATCCGCCGCATTCGCCTGGGGAGCCTGGAGCCTGACCTTATGACGGAAGAAATGATCGCCCGCATGGCACGCGTTCCGGCTTTGTGCCCTCAATTCCACCTTTCGCTGCAAAGCGGCTGCGACGCCACGCTGCGGCGCATGCGCCGCATTTACGACACCGCGGGCTACCGCGCAGTGGTGGAAAAGCTGCGGGCCGCGTTCCCGGGCGCGTCTTTCACCACGGACGTCATCGTGGGATTCCCCGGCGAGACCGAGACGGATTTTGAGGAGAGCGCGGCCTTTGTCCGTGAGATCGGCTTTTTGAAGGTGCATGTGTTCAGTTTTTCCCGCCGGGCCGGCACGCCCGCTTACGATATGCCGGACCAGATAGACGAAGCAGAAAAAGCGCGCCGCAGCCACCGGCTGCAGGCCGAGGCGGACGCTGTGCGCGCCCGGGTCATCGCCGGAATGGCGGGACGCCCTGTCGAGGTGCTGCTGGAAAAGCCGGTGAACAACACGCTGTTCACCGGGTACACCCGGGAGTATGTCCCCGTCCTGCTGAAGGCCCCCGGGCACAGACAGGGCGGCATCGTGCACGCGGTGCTGGGCGCGTTCGACGGCACGCGCTGCGCCGCAGCTCTGGCCGAATGAGCGCCGCCGTTTTCAATCAAAATGCCGCAGCCCCGTCCCGCGCATTTCGGGCGGGGCTTTTCTGTGCCCGTGAATACTGAAGATCTGTGAAAAAATGTGGAAATCCCCCGCGCTTGCTTGTGTGTCGCCGTTTTTTGTATTATGTTAAAAGGAAGGCCCCCGCGCCGCACTGCGGCGGACGGACGGCCACGGAAAGGAGGGTGCGCGGCATGCGCGCCGGAATAAAATCCATTCTGCTCATACTGGCCTGTGCCGTGCTGTTCGGCGCCGGGTTTCGTCCCCGCCCCCTGCCCGCCGCCGCTTATGCCGCGACGGGATATTCCTTCGCAGGAGCATTGCGCGCCTGGAAAGAATCTCTGGGTCCGCCTCTGCCGGAGGCCGTTCTGCTGGACGTCCCCGTTGTTTACCAGTGGCCCGAAATGCCCAACGGCTGCGAAGCCACCGCGCTGACAATGCTGCTGCAATATTATGGATTTGCCGCCGATAAGCTCTCCGTTGCATACGATTATATCCCCCGCTCGGACTTCACCTACACCTGGTTTTCCACCTACGGGCCGGACCCTGCCTCCGCCTACGCAGGCGATCCGGCGCTGTTCGGCTTTTACTGCCTGGCCCCTGCCGTGGCCGAAGGAGCAAACCGTTATCTTGCGGAACAGGACAGCACGCTGCGCGCGGTGGATATCAGCGGCGCGGACGGTTACGTGCTCCGAAGGAGCATCGCTCAGGGACGGCCGGTGGTGGTCTGGGCGACCATCGGCTTTGAGCCCTTGGTGTACAGCGATTATTCCTGGCGGCTGTATTCAGACAGCTCCGTCTACCATCCCTACAAAAACCTGCACTGTCTTGTGGTATGCGGCTACGACGCGGACTATTTTTATATCCGCGATCCGTTATACGGCGCGCTGCAGATCGAATGCGGCACCTTCCTGCTGCGCTACGCGGAAATGGAACGCCGTGCAGTCGTGCTCAGCGAAGCGCCGCCGGATGCGTCCGCTCTGTATCCGGGAGGTGCAAGGCTCTCGTAAGCCCCACTGTAAAAACAAAAAACGAAAAGCGTCCGGCTGCTTTGACGGAACACCGCCAAAGCAGCCGGACGCTTGATTTTCCAGCGCTGCAAATAAAACCTTTTCCTGATGTCTACAGCCCCGGGACAGCCCGCATGCCCGAAACCGCCATCCGGCCGCTTCACTTCATTCCGCGTCCAACGCAGGTTCCCCTACGGCCAAAGGAGGCGTTTCGCCGCGTTCCAAAGCAAGCATAGCTGCTTCGGCCCGCAGCTGCAGATCCCGCGCGGCCTGTTTTTTCGGCAGCGATGCATCCGCGTACAGCGGCGCGCCGATGCGCAGCGTAAAACAGGGCTTTTTGCGCCACGCCCAAAGGCCACGGGCCGGACGCCGGCACAGCATCATGGGCACCACCGGACAGCCTGCACGCACCGCGGTGGCAAACGCACCCGGATGGAACGCCCGCAGGCCTTCATGGTACGGCACCAGCATGCCCTCCGGGTAAAAATGCACGAAAGCGCCGCCGCGGATACGCGCTTCCATGCCGCGCTCCAGCGCCGCCATTCCGTGGATATCATCCGGCAGCGGCACGCCTCCGCAGAAGCGGATGAGCCAGCCTGTAAATGGCTTTTGCAGGTTGGACGCCAAGCTGATAAACCACAGCCTGTAGGGAAACAGCGCCACCTTTGCCATGGTGCAATCCAGCGGATGAACATGGTTCATTATGCTGACCGCACCGCCCTGCACGGCGTCGAGATTTTCCCGGCCTTCGATCCTGGCGCCCAGCCAAAGGCGGTCCAGCAGCCACAGGATGGGAGAAAGCAGCGTGGTGAACAGCCAGAACAACAGCGTGCGCACTGTACCGCCCTGACAGAAATTGCGCCGGATGGCCTCGCAGCTGGGGCTTGTGCAGCGCCGCCAGCGGCTGAGGGGCACCTTGCGGTAGCCTTTGCGCCGCTTGTCCCGGATTGCCGAGGCGTACATCTCCTCGGCGCGGGCCACACAGGCTTCCACACGATTCTCATCCTGCCGGAGCGCGTACTGTTCGGCATAAGCGCGTTTTTCCTCCGGATGCTCCACCCAGTAATCGATCCTGCGCGCAAGATCATCCGCGTCGCCCGCACGGAACAGGCTCTCCGCGCACAGCGCGAACTGGCCGGTGGCGGAAAGCGGCGAATCCGAGATGACCGGCACCAGCCCGCAGGCCAGCGCCTCCATACAGCTGATACCCTCGATCTCGGCGTCGGAGGCATGGACGTAAAGGTCGCACATATTGATGAGCCGGCGCAGCTCGTCCTGGCCGTAGAAGCCGAACACGGGCGGATGCGCCAGCCCCGCGGCAAGCTTGCGGTATGCCTTTTCCTTAGGGCCCTTGCCCGCAAATACCAGCTGGAGCCTGTCTGCATATTTGCTGCGTTTCGCAGCCTCTATGATCAGATCCTGCCGTTTTTCGCCGGAAAGGCGGCCGATCATCAAAATCGTGAACCTTCCCTCCAGCTCCGGTGCGCGCGGCACCTGCGCGGGACGAAACGCGTCCGCAACACCGTTGGAGATGACCCACAGCTTCGCGCCGTAGCCATGGCTCTCCAGCTGCCGGGCGATAAAAGCGCTGGGACAGTGGATATGGTCGAACCGGTTGTAAAACACCTTGTAGAACCACCAGTACAGGAAATCATTCACGCGCCTGTTTTTGCCCAAAAAAATGCTGGAGGTGATATTCTCCGGCTGCACGTGAAAGGCCGCCACTGTGGGAATGCCCATCTGGCGGGCCAGTTCCTCCCCCCTGCGGCAAAAGCGGAACGGCATATAAAAGTGCACGATATCGGCGTCCTTGAAGGCCGTGTAATATGCCTCTTCATCGGGCTTCGCAAAGCACATGCCCTGGCTTTCGATGAGCTTCTGGAACACCGGGATACGGTGCACCGGAGCGCATATCTTGCCCTCGCACGGCGCGCCGCCCGCAAGAATGACAACCTCGTGCCCGCGCCTGCGCAGCTGGCCCGCAAAGCGCCGCGCCGTCACAGTGGTGCCGTTGTTTGAATCGTCGAACTGGTCGATCACCAAAACAATTTTCATTCAGAGCCTCCATTGCCCGGGGCGTTTTTACGCTCCAATATCTGCTGCAAAAGCAGTGCGGCGCGCGCTTTGCGCCGCTTTGTTTCCTCCGGCGCGGCACTCCATACGCCATCCCTGTGCTCCAGCACATCCCCCTGCGCCGCACCGGGCGGCAGGTCTGCCGCAGGCACGAACGCACTGCCGCCCGCGTCATCCACCAGACGCGCCGTTCCGTTTTCCAACGCGTCCACAGAATAATACATCACGCCGCCTCCTGTCTGCTTACGGCCATCTGCAAGACCCCCGCCTTGTCTACATACGCAATGATTGTACCCTCCGTATCGGTACGGTAGACCTGCGCCCCCACATTTGCAAACGCGGCCAGCGCCTCGCTGTGGGGATGTCCGTAGGAATTGCCCGCTCCGCAGGAGACCACAACGGCCTGCGGGCGCACCGCATCCAGAAATGCCTGGGTATTGGACGTGGACGAGCCGTGATGCGCCGCTTTGAAAACATCCGCATGTACATCCGCGCCGCTTGCCAGCACCGCGTCCTCCACGGCCTTTTCGCCGTCGCCGCTGGACAGGCAGCGCAGGCCCGGCGCCTCAAACAGCGTCACCAGAGAGATATCGTTGAGATTTTCCGCGGCCACACCGTCGCCCAGCACCGTGAGCGTCCCTTCTCCCAGCGGGAACACATCTCCCGCGCGGGCCGTCACAGTGGGGATCTGCTTTTCCCGGATGGCGTCCAGCAGATTCAGGAAGGTGGATGTAGTGGGCATCGGCGCTTTTGCAAAATCCGGCAGCACCGCCCTGTCCACAGGGAACGCATCCAGCACGGCCTGCATGCCGCCTATATGGTCCGCATGGGGATGCGTCATCACCAGCAGGTCCAGCTTTGCAACGCCTGCGGCCTGCAAGTACGCCACCAGCCCGTCCGCCGCTTCCCGCTCGCCTGCGTCGATGAGTGCGAATGCGCCGTTCTGTTCCAGCAGAACAGCGTCTCCCTGCCCCACGTCGATAAAATGTACTTTTGTAGCCGCGCCCGCCGCTTCCTCCGGCAGATGCGGCACGGGCGCTGCTACGCCGAACCAGCTGTACAGCTGCTGCCAGGTGGGCATCGCGCCGCCGTTTTCCTCACTGAGGCTGATAACGGCTGCCAACAGCACCAGCACCGCGACAATGCCGCACAGCACCGCCGTCAGCGCTTTTTCAAATTTTTCCTTCCGCTGTTTTTTCTTTCTCCTGCTTGCCGCCATGTGCCTGCTCCTTTATCTGGTCTGCCTGCCGTGCGCGCGCCGTTTGTGCTGCCGCCATGCCGCTGCACACCGCCCGCAGGCTGCGGGCGCGCCGCGCTGCACGGCCGTGTGCCCGCGCTTTTCCCAGCCCCGCGCCCGCCGCACAAAAGCGGGATCAGGTCCTCCCGATGAGCCAGCTGCAGCGCCTTGCGCACCCGCGGCGTGTTCTTCGGCTCGTAATATTGCAGCAGCGCGCGCTGCATGGCTTTTTCCTCCGGCGTTTTCGCCACATACACCGGCTTGAGCGTGTACGGGTCCAGCCCGGTGTAGAACATGCAGGTGGACACCGTGCCCGGCGTGGGATAAAAATCCTGCACCTGCTCGGGCCTGATGTTGTTTTTATACAGATATTCAGCCAGCGTCACCGCGTCCCGCAGTGTACTTCCCGGATGGCTGCTCATCAGGTAGGGCACCAGATATTGTTTCTTTCCCGCCTGCTTCGTCAGCTCATAGAACCGCTTGGAAAATTTGTTGTACACCTCGATGGGCGGCTTTCCCATATAACGCAGCGTATCCGGCGCGCAGTGCTCGGGCGCCACCTTCAGCTGCCCGCTCACATGATGCTCCACCAGCTCTTTGAAAAAGCTCTCGTCTTTATCGCGAATGAGGTAATCATAGCGGATGCCGCTGCGGATGAACACCTTTTTCACACCCGGCAGTGCGCGCAGCCTGCGCAGGATGCCCAGATATTCCCTGTGGTCCACGATGATCTTGCCGCAGGGCTGCGGCGCCAGGCAGTGCTTGCCGCCCGCGCACATCCCGTTTTTCATCTGCTCTTTGCAGCTGGGCAGGCGGAAGTTTGCAGTGGGGCCGCCCACGTCATGAATGTACCCCTTGAAACCCGGCGCATGCGTCATGGCCTCGGCCTCGCGCACCACGCTGTCCGCGCTGCGCGAGGTGACCCTGCGCCCCTGATGGAGCTGGATGGCGCAGAAATTACAGCCGCCGAAGCAGCCGCGGTTATGGATGATGGAAAATTCCACCTCTTCAATGGCAGGCACGCCGCCCAGCGCTTCGTAGGAGGGATGATAGCGCCGCGTAAAGGGAAGCGCATACACGGCGTCCAGCTCCCGCCGGGTGAGCGGCGCCGCCGGGATGTTCTGCACCAGATACCGCTCCGATTGTTTTTGCACCACGGGCTTGCCCGAGACAACGTCCTGGTTGTCCATCTGGATGCGGCAGGCTCTGGCATATGCCGTCTTGTCCGCGCGCACTTTGGCAAAAGAGGCGCACTCCACATAAGACGCGGGCAGACCGGCGAAATCCGTCAGATAACAGGTCCCCGCAACGCCGGTGATCTCCTCCACCGGCTCCCCGGCCGCCAGTCTCCGTGCAATCTCCGCCGTCTGGCGTTCCCCCATGCCGAAGGAAACGATATCCGCCCCGCTGCTCTCGACGATGCTGGGCAGCACATCATCCAGCCAATAGTCGTAGTGGGCAAAGCGGCGAAGCGACGCCTCCAACCCTCCCAGAATGACCGGAAGATCCGGGTAAGCCTGCTTTGCCAGCTGCGTGTAAACGGTGGCGCTGCGGTCCGGCCGCTTGCCTGCCGCACCGCCCGGTGTGTATTCGTCCTGGGCGCGGCGGATCTTTGCCACCGAATAGTGCGCCACCATACTGTCCACATTGCCGCCGCCGATGAAAAACCCGTAGCGGGGACGGCCGAACTCCTTCATGCTTTCGCAGGTGGTGAAATCCGGCTGGGAAAGAACGCCCACGCGGTAACCCTCGGCCTCCAGCAGACGCGAAATAATGGCCGCGCCGAAGCTGGGGTGGTCCACATAGGCGTCCCCCGTTACCAGCACGAAATCCACGTCCCGCCATCCCCTGGCAAGCATATCGGCTTTGCAGACAGGCAGAAACTCCTCCGCAGCCGGATTTTTTGTATTCTCACTCATAAAACGATCCTTTTCCGTTTCCGTATTCACTGTGCTTTCCAAAATCCCGGCGGACAAAACCGCAAATGCAGGGCGGACCAGTCCGCCCTGCATCCGGTATCTCCTGTCAGACCTCCGGCGTCGAATCCGACGCCTGCTGCATCGTCATCTCGATCCACTGCTGGCGGGTGATGAGCACCTGCCGCGGCTTCGAGCCTTCGTACGGGCCGATGATGTGCAGCTGTTCCATCTCATCCATGATGCGGGCCGCCCGGGCGTAGCCCAGCTTGCAGCGCCGCTGCAAAAGACTTGTAGACGCCTGTCCCGCGTCGATAACGACCTCCACGGCTGTTTTGAGCATCGGGTCCTGGCTGTCGTCCTCGTCCCCGCTGTCGCCCGCGCCCTTTTCCGGTACCGCGCGCTTGTCCATCTCCTGGATCATCTCCTCGCTGTAATCAGCGGAAGAGTGCTTTTTGATGAAGTTCAACACGTCGCTGATCTCTTCGTCGCGCACATAAGTCCCCTGGATGCGGACGGGCTTGCTTGCGCCGACAGGCATGAACAGCATGTCGCCCATGCCCAGCAGCTTTTCCGCGCCGCCCGCGTCCAGAATGGTGCGGCTGTCGATCTGGCTGCTGACGGCGAAAGCGATGCGGCTGGGGATATTGGCCTTGATAAGGCCCGTGATGACGTCCACCGAGGGGCGCTGCGTGGCCACGATAAGGTGCATGCCCGCCGCACGCGCTTTCTGGGCAATGCGGCAGATATAGTCCTCCACTTCCTTGCCGGCCACCATCATCAGGTCGGCCAGCTCATCGATGACGATGGCGATGTAGGGCAGTTTCTCCATGCCCTCCGTCTCTGCGGCCATGCGGTTATAGCTCTTGATGTCGCGCACGTTGGTCTCCGCGAACAGGTGGTAACGCTTTTCCATTTCGCCCACGGCCGCGCCAAGCGCGCCCGCAGCCTTCCGCGGTTCAGTGACGACGGGCATCAGCAGGTGCGGGATGCCGTTATACTCGGCCAGCTCCACCACCTTGGGGTCGATCATAATGAGTTTCAGATCCTCAGGAGAGGATTTGTACAAAAAGCTCATAACAATGGCGTTGATGCACACGGATTTGCCGCTGCCCGTGCTGCCTGCGATGAGCAGATGCGGCATCTTGGTCAGGTCCGCCACCTGGCATGCGCCCGCAATGTCTTTACCCAAGGCCAGCGTAAGCGGCGAAGCGCTTTTGGTGAATACGGGCGATTCCAGAATGCTGCGGATGCTGACGGATGTGGAGTTGCGGTTGGGCACCTCGATCCCCACGGCCGCCTTGCCCGGGATGGGCGCTTCGATGCGAACGCCCGCCGTAGCAAGGTTGAGCGCGATGTCATCCGCCAGGCCCGTGATGCGGCTGATCTTTACGCCCGCAAGAGGCTGCAGCTCGTACCGGGTGACAGACGGCCCGCGGCTGATATCCATCATACGCGTCTGTACGCCGAAGCTGGACAGTGTTTTCACCAGCAGATCCGCGTTGTGTGTCAGCTCCTCTTCCACGCCCTTTTCATCCGTGGGCTGCTGCTTGCGGAAAAGGCTCAGAGGCGGATAAGCGTAGCCCGTCTCGCCTTCGCCCGCGGCGGGCGCTATGGTAAGCTGGTCGTTGGCATCCACCACAAGCTCCGGCGCGGGGCCCGCCGCCTTTTTCACAAGGCTCGCCAGCGCGTCTTCCGCGCTCTCCTGCACAGGGGGCTCCTGCTGCGGCTGCACGGGCGCGGAGGCTTCTTCCTCCTGCGGTACAGTGCGGCT
>ERZ1108168.889-NODE-889-length-16789-cov-160.501315_pt1 | contig 16789 bp, 8 predicted proteins | sample MGYA00403704_ERZ1108168 | MGnify/ENA primary metagenome ERZ1108168 (study PRJEB35170, sample SAMEA104062421) | human gut metagenome | biome: human gut; feature: human-associated habitat; material: faeces | place: Denmark | collected 2012-06-12 ...
AAGGCGAAGAAGTGGATATGCAATATGACATGAAAGAAAAGAAATTCTCGATGGACCGCCGCAAGAGCGGAGATGTAGGTTTCAATGAGAACTTCCCAATGTTGACCTGGACGGCCATTGAAAGTGGAAAAGACGAATTGAAACTCCGTCTGTTTGTTGACAAATCCAGTGTGGAAGCCTTTGGTGATGGCGGACGTTTTGTGATGACTAATCAAGTATTCCCGTCGGAACCTTACACTCATATCGACTTTTACAGTAAAGGAGGAGCGTATAAAGTAGATTCGTTTGTGATCTACAAGTTGAAGAAATAAGCTCATTCTCCTAACTCCATGCGCTCTTTCCCTGTTTCTTTAGAGTAAAGACTTCTTTCCCTATAGACTAATACGTCTTTCCTTATGGAAGAGTACGTCTGTCCTAGTGGAAGAGTTCTACTAAAGTACGGAGATACTTTCCTCAAAGCTACGGTTCTGTTAGTTCGTCACGGCCGTGACGAGATCCTCCCATGGCCGTGGTGAGAACTCTTCACAGCCGTGGGAAGAAGCTACCACGGCCGTGGTAACCCAACAAGACCGTAGCTTTAAAGTAACAAGGAACGGGAGATACACCAACTATATAAAGGACTGATGCATACATTGCCGTAGGGGTATGTGCTCCGCCCTATGGAAACAGAATTCATCATATAAAAGATAAAATAATGGAAAACAGTAAAAACTCTTCCCTCTCCAAACTAATCCCGGTGATGCTTTGCTTCTTCGCCATGGGATTCGTTGACCTGGTAGGCATTGCCTCCAATTACGTAAAGGCAGACCTTGGTCTGTCAGACTCACAGGCGAATATCTTTCCGTCACTGGTATTCTTCTGGTTCCTGATTTTCTCCGTACCCACCGGCATGCTGATGAGCCGCATTGGTCAGAAGAAAACCGTATTGCTTAGTTTGATTATGACTTTCGCTTCTTTGTTACTACCCGTTTTTGGCGACAGCTATATGCTGATGCTGATTTCCTTCTCCCTCCTGGGCATCGGAAATGCGTTGATGCAGACTTCTCTGAATCCGTTACTTTCCAATATCGTGCGTGGCGACCGCCTGGCAAGTAGCCTGACTTTCGGCCAGTTTGTGAAAGCCATTGCTTCTTTCCTGGCACCTTATATCGCCATGTGGGGAGCGACACAGGCCATTCCGACTTTCGATTTAGGCTGGCGCATCCTGTTCCCTATCTATATGATTGTGGTCGTCATCGCTATTCTTCTGCTCAATGTCACACAGATTGAAGAGGAGAAAGAAGATGGCAAACCGTCTACTTTCGGACAATGCATCGCCCTGCTTGGCAAACCGTTTATTCTGCTTTGTTTCATTGGTATCATGTGCCATGTCGGCATCGACGTAGGTACGAACACTACCGCCCCGAAGATTCTGATGGAGCGCATTGGTATGGGATTGGATGATGCTGCTTTTGCAACCAGTCTTTATTTTATTTTCCGTACGGCGGGCTGTTTTCTGGGTTCTTTCATCTTGCGTAAGATGTCTCCGAAATCTTTTTTCGGCATTAGTGTGGTGATGATGTTGATTGCCATGATCGGTTTGTTTATCTTCCATGAAAAGGCAATTATCTATGCCTGCATCGCCTTAATTGGTTTCGGTAACTCCAATGTGTTTTCCGTTATCTTCTCGCAGGCATTGCTTTATTTGCCGGGTAAGAAAAACGAAGTTTCCGGCTTGATGATTATGGGACTTTTCGGCGGGACGGTGTTTCCGTTGGCAATGGGAGTAGCTTCGGATACTTCCATGGGACAGAATGGTGCTATTGCCGTAATGATGGTGGGCGTGCTTTATCTCTTGTATTATACGTTCCGTATCAGAAAATAATTTTATAACTTTGGAAACAATAAAACCCGTATATCATGAATAATATAATTGTAGGAATGGGCGAAGCACTTTGGGATGTGTTGCCCGAAGGAAAGAAAATCGGTGGTGCTCCGGCAAACTTTGCCTATCATGTATCACAGTTTGGTTTTGACAGTCGTGTAGTGAGTGCCGTAGGCAGGGATGAACTGGGAGAAGAAATTCTGAAAGTATTCAACGAGAAGAAGTTGAAGATGCAGATTGAACAGGTTGATTATCCTACCGGTACGGTGCAGGTGACGCTCGATGACGAGGGCGTGCCTTGTTACGAAATCAAAGAGGGCGTGGCGTGGGACAACATTCCCTTTACGGATGAGCTGAAACGTCTGGCCTTGAGCACACGTGCTGTTTGCTTCGGTTCGCTGGCTCAACGTAATGAAGTGAGCCGTGCCACTATCAATCGCTTTCTGGATACGATGCCCGATATAGACGGACAGCTCAAGATATTTGATATCAATCTCCGCCAGGATTTCTACTCTAAAGAGGTACTGCGCGAATCGTTCCACCGTTGCAACGTCCTGAAGATAAACGACGAAGAGCTGGTGACTATCAGCCGTATGTTTGGTTATCCCGGCATTGATTTGCAGGATAAATGCTGGATTCTGTTGGCAAAATACAACCTGAAGATGTTGATTCTCACTTGCGGCATCAATGGCAGCTATGTGTTCACACCGGGCGTTGTCTCTTTCCAGGAGACGCCCAAAGTACCGGTTGCCGACACAGTGGGCGCAGGCGATTCTTTTACAGCTGCTTTCTGTGCCTCCATTCTCAATGGAAAACCGGTGCCCGAAGCGCATAAACTGGCTGTTGAGGTTTCTGCTTATGTCTGCACACAGAGAGGTGCGATGCCCGAACTTCCGCAGGTTTTGAAAGATAGACTGATGTAATTCTTTTATTGATAGTAAGCATAGAGGTATATTTCATTTCGTGGGGTGTACCTCTTGTTTTTTGTACGTACGAAACGTACAGGCATAAAAAAAGGAGCAACGCCTTGCTCCAACCTTTGTTAACCTTAAATCTAATACTATGAAAAACACATTGCAAAGATACGGACTTCTGTCAACTTTGCAAATAATCCAAATAAAAAGAGATGTTTTATAACATCAATTAAGTGTTCGTATTACCCTTTATACGTTTGTTAATGGTTCCCGCGTAAATATGGGGGACCATTTTTACTTTTTTCAAGGGATAAGATTGCGAATAATCGAGTGATTTATAGCATACTCACAGTTTTATTTTCTATTTTTGTTCTCAATCAATCTATCGAATACTATGAACACAATGCTATGCCAGCTAAAGAGCCTGTTGTTATTGGGAGTCCTGCTTTTTGCCAATGGAGCATTCGGACAACCGATGATCTGGGATGATACCTCTCCCGAAACGATCGTTTTCGAACTGACTAACAAAGAGGCTTTGAAACTTCTCAAAGGCAAACTCCGACAGAAACAATGGGATAAAATACAGCAGACTCCTTTTGCCCGTTTCACGGATACTTGGAGCAATCCTCCGGTCAAAGGGCATTTTCTGCTGGCTGATGTAGAGCGGAACGAAGTTCATTACCGTTATGCTCCGGTGATTCCTTTTCATGTTTTCCTTTTCAAGGAGTATGGTGTACTCACCTTGCAGGTGGTTGATGCCGGGGAAACTATCAGGAAAGATGCCAAAGTGCGGGTAGGCAGCAAGGCTGTTTATTACGATGAAGACAGTCAGACGTATACTGACGATAACTGGTCGCAGAAAGAACAGCATATCCTGACGGTTGAAGTGGATAAGTTTCGTGCGGTATTCGATTTGAGGAAACACCTTGTACCACCCTGGTATAAAAATGATTATGGGCGGCAAGATGCACCGGAATTTTATAGTTACCTGATTACTGACAAGAATAAATACAGACCGGGCGAAACTGTCCGTTTCAAGTCTTATGCTCTCTCCGAACATAAACGTCCTCTGAAACAGGAACTTTCATTGTGGATGCGTGTCGGTTCTTCCTGGCGTGACTATAAGAAGATAATGTCCGTCGTCCCTTACCATCCGGGAGGCTTCGCCGGAGAATTCCTGTTGGCGGATTCATTGAACCTGAAGCTCGATCAGAGATATACTGTACAGCTTCGTGATAAGCGGGGACGCATCGTAGCCTCCACCAATTTCAAATATGAAGACTACGAACTGAACGGAAACAAGTTGTTGGTGAAGCTGGCTTCGAATGTGCAATATGCATCGCAGAGTAACCGCATGGATATCAGTGCAACGGATGCCAACGGACTTCCTTTGCGGGAGGTGAATGTAGAAGTGACTGTCGGCAGACAGCAGGTACTGAAGTCGTATGCGCAGATACTTTCTTTGCCCGATACACTGATGTCCGTGCAGGCGGAACTGGATGTTTCCGGGAAAGCTTCGGTAGATATTCCTGCTCGGATATTCGGAGCTTCCGATTGCTTCTATACGGTGAATGTAGTTTTGCTTACGGCAGACAATAACCGTTTGGAGCAGCAGAGCAAAGCGACTTTCTACTATTCGTGCTATGATATGCAGTGTACTACGCAGGCGGATACTATTTGCTTTTCATTCTTCGACCTGGGAGTGGAGCGTCCTGTGGCGGCCGAACTGACCTATGGTGAAAAGAAAGAAGTGAAGAAAGTGCGTTTGCCCTATCGCGAACCGTTCAATCAGGCGGTGACGGACTATCGTTTCAAAATACCGGAAACAGGATATGAAACGACGATTGCTTCCGCCGCACTTGACTCCAAACTGGAACTGAATGGCGGCATAGAAAAAGATTCGTTCTGTGTCTCCCTTTCCAATCCTTTGCAGCTGGAACTTTCCTGGTATGTGTATCAAGGCAACCGCCTGTTGCAGAAAGGTTCGGGAAAAGAGATGGAACACAAATCCGGAGAGATCGATCCCTCTTCCGTCTATTACGTAGAAGTATTTTATTTCATGGGGGATAAGGAATGTATGTTGAAACGCTCGTACACTTCACCTTCCGAACGGCTGGTGATTGAATCTGATTTGCCGGAACGAGTGTATCCCGGTCAGAAAGTGAAAACAAAATTGAACGTGACCAATATACAAGGGCGTCCGGTATCCAACGTCGATCTGACAGCTTTTGCGGTCAACACGCAGCTGGATTATCACGTACCCGATTTACCCTATTACGGGAGTGCACCCCGTCCGCGCGAGCAACGTGCTTCCTACTCAATGAAGCAAAAAGAGTATCTACATACCGGCACATTGGATTATCAGCATTGGAACCAGTTGCTTCATTTGGATAAGTTGCCTTATTATCAGTTTGCTTATCCTTCGGGAAATCTGTTCCGTCAGACGGTTGATACACCGGATGGAACCACCCAGTTTGCTCCTTATGTGATGCTGAACGGGCGGGCGGTGAATATCTATGTGATTGAGCAGAACGATGTTCCCTGCTATTTTTCGTGGACGGAACAGCCTAAGCAGTATTCTTTTCCTGTATTGCATCCGTCGGGAAAGCAGAAGATAATGTTGCGAATGCACGACAGGGCTTTCATCATTGATTCTATGGCTTTCGACCGGGGCAAGAAAACGATTTTAAGTTTCGATATGAATCAGTTGCCGCAAGGAGTGGAAGTAGTCTGGTTGCGGCAGAGGAAAGGGAAATATGATGAGTATAAGTTTACTTCGGAAGAGAAGAAGCGTTATGAACGGTATCTTTGTCGTCTTCCGGTGATGGATGGGGCGGTATATACTTCGCTCAAACATAATGGAAAGCTGTTTCCGGTTTCACTCATGGAGCTGTCGCGCTACAAGAAAAAGATATTGGCAGGTCCTGTGGAGCCGGGACCTTGGAAATATATGAATGGTGTGTTGTATCGGCACGAGGGAGGTTTCTCTTATGAATTCGAGGGCAATGTGGTTTATAAATATAAGGATGAGGAACTGTGCCCGGCTTATCTGAATTTTTCGTCTGTGGCAAAGATTCCGACTTTGAATGATTACCATTTATCACCGGAAAGATTCCGTAGTCTGGTGGCCGAACTTCGCAAGGGAAAGAGTTGGCATCCCACCCGGATTTATTTCTCCCTGCCGGATAAGACGTTGAATTTCCGGCTTCCGGAAGAAAAAGATTCTACCGGAGTGGCTAACTTGCTCTTTAAAGACTGCACTACCGGAGAACTGGTTTATCCGGATACCTTGGTGCAAATGAATAGAATATATTCCAAGTTTCCTGCCGGAACGTATGATGCGATTTTGCTTTATAACAATGGAAAGTATCTGAAACAGGATGCTCTGACGATACAATCATATACCTATCTGGATGTAGATATGGAATCTCTGCCTCTACACGAACGCGATTCGTTGTCAGCAGGGTGGCTCTTGCTGGGAAGAGGAATTGGCAGGATCGGTACAAACTTTCCTGGTCACAGGGAAATGAGGATCAGGCAGTATGTACGCAATTACGGCGGTAAAGTCTCCGGTTATGTAACGGATGCTACCGGAGAGCCTTTAATCGGGTGCAGCGTGGTGGTGAAAGGAACGACGGAGGGAACGATCACTGACATGGACGGATATTTCGAAATGGATTGTGACAGGGGAGGGGATCAGCTTTTGTTTAGTTATGTCGGCTTTAAACAGCAGGAGATGAGAGCAACTCCCGGAGCCAATCTGTTGGTTACTTTGGAAGAAGATAGTCAGGCGCTGGAGGAAGTGGTCGTTGTAGGATACGGCATGCGTTCAAGATCTTCGTTGACGGGGTCTGTTGCCGGATTAATGGTAGGTTCTTCTTCTGCTGCTGCAACCGCACCTTTGGAGAAACTGGAAGAGCAAGATCAGAAAGCGAAAGAAGAAGCGGATAACGAACAGTTGTATAATGAACTGATGCAATTGAATGGCTTACGTAGGAATTTTTCGGATGTGGCTTTCTGGCAGCCTCGTTTGTTTACGGATAAAACCGGAACGGTACAGTTTGAAACAACTTTCCCCGATAATGTGACGAAATGGGAAGCTGTCGTTTATGGCATGAACCGTCGTTTGCAGACGGGTACCTTCCGACGTTTCGTCCGCTCTTACAAACCGTTGATGGCGGAGTTGAAAACTCCCCGCTTCCTGGTGGAGGGGGATCAGAGTACGGTGGTCGGGACTATCCGCAATTATCTGGATGGGCAGCACATAGCCGGAAAGACACAGTTCTGCGTCGGAACGGATACGTTGAAACGGCAGGAAGTGAGTTTCATGGAGGGATTTCATGAAACAGTGCCGATGCAGGCAGTTCATGCCGATAGCGTGACCATCAGCTATCTTTTCACTCGCGACGATGGCTATCAGGATGGAGAGGAATATACGATTCCGATACTGGCACAGGGAACTGAATTGGCGGAGGGCACATTGGGTATTCTGTCCGATGCAAAGACGGTTAAAGTGCAATCCGGCGAGGATGAAGAAGTGATGGTGAGTATCACTGACAATCAGTTGGACATCTATAAAGAATCAGTGAATTACTTGACAGGATACAAATATTTGTGCAATGAGCAGCTGGCATCCAAGTTAATCGGTTTGTTGGCTTACCAACAGTATATGCAGAGTAAGGGTGAAAAGGTGAAAGTAGATAAAGCAATTCGACCTATCATCCATCGACTGACGAATCATCAGAACAAACATCAGTTATGGTCGTGGTGGGGGAACTCTGAAAATACTTCTTTCTGGATGTCTGCGCATATTCTGCGGGCTTTGAAGATGGCGCAAGATGCAGGTTATCCTGTGGAGTTGAATCTGAATGGTTTGAAAGTGGAGTATGCTCATACGCGTCCTTATCGAGGAATGAAACTGGAAGATATAGAAATACTTCATGCTCTGCATGAGTGGAAAGTAGAGGCGGATTATTCTTCGGCAGTCAGATTATTGGAACCTTTCGTCCGGCAATTGGAACAGAAAGAAGACTCGTTGGCAAATAGAAACAAGTATTATCGTCCTCTTTCATACTTGAAAGAGAAGCTGCTTCTCTGGGAAATCAAGCAACAGGTGGATTCGGTGAATGTGGGTGATAGCGTACGTCCTTATCTGAAAAAGGATATGCTGGAAGGTGTTTACTGTGACGACGGACGGCGTACTTATTATTGGGAGGGAAATCAGATGATAAATACATTGATAGCCTACCGGATTATTAAAAATGACCCTTCCCTGTGTAAGTTGAAAGAAAATATGCAATTGTATATTTTGCGGACTAAGGAGCGCGGATGGAATACGTATCAGGCTTCTTCGGCTGTGGCAACTGTTCTGACCGATTTGCTGGCAGGTTCCGGAGGGATGTCAGGAACGTCGGTGTCTGTGAGCGGTAAGGATCATCAACGAATTACGGAATTTCCTTATCATGCCCGGCTGACAGCAGGCGACAGTCTGCTTATTTCAAAAACGGGAAAAGAGCCTTTATTGTATAGTGTCTATTCAATGAAGCGTGTGATGAATGCTCGTCAGAGTGATGCTTTCAAGGTGGAGGTGACTTTGGAAAAAGACTCTTTGGTGGCGGGTGTACCTGTTACATTGACAGTTACCTTGCAGGTGAAACAGGAGGGTGCGCAATATGTGATGCTCGAAGTTCCTGTTCCGGCAGGTTGTAGTTATGCCTCAAAACCTGTTAATTTCTCCCGTTCTGAAGTATATCGTGAGTATTTTAAAGAGAAAACTGTTATCTTTAGCGAAAAATTACCGGTAGGTACTTATCAGTTTACGGTTCCTTTGCTTCCACGCTTTACTGGAAAATATACGCTGAACCCTGTGAAAGTGGAACTGATGTATTTCCCGGTGGTGAATGCAAATAATGCGGGGAGAGAAATTTGGATTACAGAAAGAAATACAAAAGATATACGAAAGAAAGGGAATGATTGAAGCGATGAAATATACGAAGTGGATAACAGTCTTGTTTTGTCTTTTGGGCTTGGCGGCCTGTCGGCAGGATGCGCCTCGTTTCCGTATTGGGGTGGCCCAATGTAGCGATGACTCTTGGAGGCACAAGATGAATGATGAGATTCTTCGCGAAGCGATGTTTTATGATGGAGTGTCGGTTGAAATCCGCTCGGCGGCGGATGATAACCGTAAGCAGGCGGAAGATGTTCATTATTTTATAGATAAAGGAGTTGATTTACTGATAATTTCCGCCAATGAAGCGGCTCCCATGACTCCAATTGTGGAGGAGGCCTATCAGAAAGGAATACCTGTCATTCTTGTAGACCGGAAGATACTTTCTGATAAATATACTGCCTATATCGGTGCCGATAATTATGAAATAGGTCGTGCGGTAGGAAATTATATCGCATCAAGTCTGAAAGGGAAAGGGAATGTAGTGGAGCTTACCGGACTGGGTGGTTCCACCCCTGCCATGGAACGCCATCAGGGATTTATGGCTGCTATCAGCAATTATCCGGATATCAAACTGATTGATAAAGCGGATGCTGCCTGGGAACGTGAACCGGCAGAAGTGGAAATGGATAGTATGCTTCGCCGTCATCCGAAGATTGATGCGGTATATGCACATAACGACCGTATCGCTCCGGGAGCCTATCAAGCTGCGAAGAAAGCCGGACGTGAAAAGGAAATGATTTTTGTTGGCATTGATGCCCTGCCCGGCAAAGGAAACGGGCTTGAATTGGTGCTTGACAATGTGCTGGATGCAACTTTTATTTATCCGACTAATGGGGACAAAGTGATGCAACTGGCCATGAATATTCTTGAGAAGAAGTCTTATCCTCGCGAAACGGTCATGAATACTGCCGTTGTAGACCGCACGAACGCGCACGTTATGCAACTTCAGACTACCCATATCTCGGAACTGGATCAGAAGATTGAAACATTGAACGGACGTATCGGTGGGTATCTGTCGCGTGTAGCTACGCAGCAGGTCGTGATGTATGGCGGCTTGGTTATTCTTTTATTAGTAGCGGGATTGTTGTTGGTAGTCTATAAATCCCTCCGTTCCAAGAATCGCCTGAATAAAGAGTTGTCCGAACAGAAGAAACAAGTAGAGCAACAGCGCGATAAACTCGAAGAGCAACGGGATCAGCTTATCCAGCTTTCTCATCAACTGGAAGAAGCGACTCATGCCAAGCTGGTTTTCTTCACAAATATATCTCACGATTTTCGTACTCCACTGACATTAGTTGCCGACCCGGTAGAGCATTTACTGGCTGATTCGTCTTTGAGTGAAGATCAGCGCCGAATGTTATTGTTAGTTCAGCGAAACGTGAATATCCTTTTGCGTCTTGTCAATCAGATTCTGGATTTTCGTAAATACGAGAATGGAAAAATGGAATATACTCCTATTTCGTTAGACATTCTTTCTTCTTTTGAAGGATGGAACGAATCTTTCATGGCAGTAGCCCGGAAGAAGCATATTCATTTCTCATTCGATTATATGCCGGATACGGATTACCGCACATTGGCAGATGTAGAAAAGTTGGAACGCATCTATTTCAACCTCCTTTCCAACGCTTTCAAATTTACTCCGGAAAACGGAAAAGTAACTGTACGCTTGTCTTCCCTGACTAAAGACGATCATTGCTGGATTCGCTTTACCGTTGCCAATACCGGTTCAATGATTTCTGCGGAGCATATCCGGAATATTTTCGACCGTTTCTATAAGATAGATATGCACCATGCCGGTTCGGGTATTGGACTGGCATTGGTAAAGGCTTTTGTGGAATTGCATAAAGGTACCATCACGGTGGAAAGTGATGAAAAGCAAGGAACTATCTTTACCGTTGATTTGCCTGTGCAGACTTGCGAGACTGTTGTTTCTGAAAACTCTCCGGCATTCTCTGTGTCTGCTACTTCTGTAACCTCCACCGATGCTACAACCTCTGCCGTTGCTGGGGTTCCGGCAACTCCTGCAACTTCCGGTTATTCCGGTTCTTCGAGCTTGAATGATGCTTTAACTTACGAAGAAGAGGAATTGGAAAAAAGTTACGACTCTTCCAAACCTTGCGTTCTGATTATTGATGATAACGCTGATATTCGCTTATATGTGCATGGATTGCTTCATACTGATTATACTGTTATAGAAGCTGCAGACGGCTCGGAAGGTATTCGTAAAGCTATGAAATATGTCCCGGACTTGATTATCTCCGATGTAATGATGCCCGGAATGGATGGAATTGAATGTTGTCGTCGCTTGAAAAGCGAATTACAAACCTGTCATATTCCTGTTATCCTATTGACAGCTTGTTCTTTGGATGAACAACGAATTCAAGGGTATGATGGTGGTGCAGATTCTTATATCTCCAAGCCTTTCAGTTCGCAATTACTATTGGCACGCGTTCGTAATCTGATAGATTCACACCGCCGCCTGAAACAGTTTTTTGGTGACGGACAAACGTTGGCGAAAGAGGATGTCTGTGATATGGATAAAGACTTTGTGGAAAAATTCAAAGCTTTGATTGAGGCAAAGATGGGAGATTCAAATTTGAATGTGGAAGACTTGGGTAAAGATATGGGATTAAGCCGTGTGCAACTCTATCGCAAAATCAAATCCCTAACTAATTATTCCCCGAATGAACTGCTTCGTATAGCTCGTTTGAAGAAAGCTGCTTCCCTGCTTGCTTCGTCGGATATGACAGTGGCAGAGATAGGTTATGAAGTTGGTTTTAGTTCTCCTTCTTATTTTACTAAATGTTATAGAGAACAGTTTGGAGAGAGTCCGACAGATTTGTTGAAGAGGAAAGGATAGGATAGAATCTGCAAAATTTGGTGGTGAGCATTTATCTGTTTATACTTCTAGAATTCATATGATAAAAATAAGAGGTAAGGAAATCTATTGACATACCTTACCTCTTATTTAATTCAGTATATGATTTACTGTATATTTATTAATTCATAATCAACTTATTCGTTTTTGGCTTATTCCACCATCTTTGGTTCTCTTGACCTCCCGATGTTACCCATTGTTCAAAGTCTGGATATGCTTCCAAGAAGTTTACTTCTTCTCTGGCATGATGTAAAGATGCAGGTACTTTTAATCCCCATATAAAGTTGTCTTCATTTACATAACTTTCGTTGCTGTTATAATAAACCGGGCTATAACCTTTTAAGTGGATTTCTTGTCCTTTATTAGTTTTTGCAATATAAAAGTCCATTTTACTGTCTTGTAGGCTTTTAACGTTAACAGGTGAGTTGAACACCAAGTAAATGGCCATCATTTTTTTAGGCTTTGTTTTTTCATTTACCTCCGTATTATAATACTTGTATCCGTTAGGAATGGCCGGTTTCTTTAGTGAAATAATCAATTCCCCTTTTGGGCCTTTTAGGATTTTGATATTTTCAGCCTCTTCAGGATTGTTACGCTCAAGATACATTTGAGTTTCTTCTAAATCAAGTTCATTATATTGTACTTCTGCCAAGCGGATATAAGGATTGTAGTCATATATACCTCCTATAGCTCTGATTTGGAATCCTATCATTAAGTATTCTGCATAACATTGATTGTGACTCCAATAAAAACCGTCAATTTGGAAATTATACCATGCAACAAAATCATTAAAATCATAATCGCCTAAAGCTGGATACATATCTTCGAACATAATAGTTCCGTTGCCATATCCCGGATAATTGAAGATGTTGTTCGTTTCAACTTCTTTATTAGCTCTTGTGGTAACTCTGGATAATGCCGTAGCGTTAGCAGGTACTACTATAGAAATAGTACCATTACTTTCAACAGGAACAGTTTGTATTTCAGAGCCATTACCATATTTTACATACACATTTTTTATATATGCAGGAATTTCAATTGGGAGTTCCAATTTTGATGTGTTGGCATCGACATCCATTCGAAGCATCAAAGCCTCTTCATTGCAATTTTCTTCTAGAAATACAGAAATAGTAGCAGTTGATTGACTGGCAATTTTCACTTTGGCATTTTGAGAACCTTTCCAGTCGAAATCGGCAGGTACTTCCAAGTCAGTCATCTTCTTTTCTTTCTCGGGTTGTTTACTTTCATCATAAAGGTTCTTCTCACAGGAGCTGAAAGCCAGTGCTCCCAATAAACAAGAAGCGAACAGGATAGTTTTCTTTTTCATAACAGCAGTGCTTGTTTTGTTAATAATAGGGTTGCTTTTAATGGGTACAAAGGTCGGGATTATTTGTAAATAAAGCAAATAAAGTTGCATATTTTATTTGAAATGCTTTTATTATTTGCAAATTCTTTTCTTTTTATCTAGTTTTGGAACTGAAATAAAGTAATGTTTGAGTGATGAAAGATTATAAAGTAGATAAGGCGAGCCTTTCCGCATCCTTTTGTCAAGAGGTGTATCAGGTTGTCCGAGAAATTCCGGTAGGTAAAGTTTCTACCTATGGGGGAATTGCCGCATTATTGGGAATGTCTCAATGTTCCCGTATGGTGGGGCGTGCTTTGAAACAGATTCCGGATGATTTATCTGCGCCTTGTCATCGGGTTGTCAATGCGTCGGGACGGCTTGTTCCGGGTTGGACAGAGCAGAAACAACTCTTGTTGGAAGAAGGGATCTCTTTCAAACAAAATGGATGCGTAGACTTGAAAAAGCATCTTTGGAATTACTCCGTACCTGAATGAAATTTGCATATTTAATCTATTTTCCTTACCTTTGTGCCAACAATATGCAAGAACAGACTGTTATTTATTTATGAAAATACTGTTTTCTACTGTTCATTAAGAGGATAATCTTATCAAATTCTATTCCTTTTAAACTACTCTGTCTGTTTTTTTTTAACCATTTAAAAAACGTCGGACCGTCATGTTATCATGTGACATGACTGAACCATGCGAACATTCAACTTGTTTATCGTAAGTGAGAATAAGGAATGCGGCAGTTGAAAACAAAACAAATATTATAATCTAAACCAATATATTATATGAGTAAAATAGAAATAAAGGATTTGTACCTTATCTTTGGTAACGAGAAGCAGAAAGCCCTCAAGATGTTGAAAAAAGATAAGAGTAAAGAGGAAATTCTGAAAGATACCGGTTGTACGGTAGGAGTGAAAGATGCCAATCTTTCAATTAATGAAGGAGAGTTTTTCGTGATAATGGGACTCTCGGGAAGTGGAAAATCGACATTACTGCGTTGTATCAATCGTCTGATACGTCCTACTACCGGGCAAGTGCTTGTAAACGGAGTAGATATATCTAAAATTTCCGAAAAAGAATTATTGCAGGTTCGTCGGAAAGAGCTGGCGATGGTTTTCCAGAATTTCGGTCTGTTACCTCACCGTTCCGTATTGAGCAATATCGCGTTCGGCCTCGAACTTCAGGGAGTGAAGAAAGAGGAACGTGAGAAGAAAGCGATGGAAAGCATGAAGCTTGTCGGATTGAAAGGATATGAAAATCAGATGGTAGGCGAGCTTTCCGGTGGAATGCAACAGCGTGTCGGACTGGCTCGCGCTCTGGCTAATAATCCTGAAGTGCTTTTAATGGATGAGGCTTTCTCTGCTCTCGATCCTCTGATTCGCGTACAGATGCAGGATGAACTACTGGCCTTGCAATCAAAGATGAAAAAGACGATTGTTTTTATTACCCACGACTTGAGTGAAGCAATTAAGCTAGGTGACCGTATTGCCATCATGAAAGACGGAGAAGTGGTGCAGGTAGGTACTTCGGAGGAAATCCTGACTGAACCGGCTAACGATTATGTAGCCCGTTTTGTTGAAAACGTGGATAGGAGCAAAATTATTACCGCCTCTTCTTTAATGATTGACAAACCGTTGGTGGCCCGTCTGAAGAAAGAAGGTCCCGAAGTATTGATTCGTAAGATGCGTGCGAAGAATATCACCGTATTACCTGTCATAGACGCCGATGATAAACTGGTCGGAGAAGTACGTCTGAACGACTTGCTTAAGTTACGTAGCAAACAGGAAAAATCCATTGAAACGATTGTGCGTACAGAAGTACATTCTGTGTTGGAGGATACGGTGTTGGAGGATATACTTCCTCTAATGACAAAGAGCAATTCGCCGGTATGGGTGATTGATGAGACGCGCGAGTTTTTAGGAACAATCCCGCTTTCATCCTTAATCATCGAAGTGACCGGGAAAGATAAAGAAGAAATAAACGAAATAATTCAAAACGCAATAGATTTATGATAAATATAGGACAATATATAGAGATGGCCATCAATTGGATGATGATACATTTTTCCACTTTCTTTGATGCCGTGAATGCGGGCATCGGTAGTTTTATTATAGGATTCCAACACATACTTTTCGGAATACCTTTTTATATAACCATTTTGGTACTTGCTGCACTCGCATGGATGAAAGCAGGACGCGGTACGGCAATTTTCACCGCATTGGGATTATTACTGATCTATGGAATGGGATTCTGGGAGGCTACCATGCAAACTCTAGCTCTCGTTTTTTCATCTACCTGTCTGGCCCTGATTGTTGGTGTACCTTTAGGAGTATGGACGGCAAACAGTTCGCGTGCAGAGAAAATACTCCGTCCTGTTCTCGACTTGATGCAGACGATGCCTGCTTTTGTTTATCTGATTCCTGCTGTTTTGTTTTTCGGATTGGGAGCAGTGCCAGGAGTGTTTGCCACCATTATCTTTGCTATGCCTCCTGTGGTCCGCCTTACCGGATTGGGAATCCGGCAAGTTCCTAAAAATGTAGTGGAAGCTTCCCGTTCGTTCGGAGCTACCCGTTGGCAGTTATTGTATAAAGTGCAGCTTCCTTTGGCGTTGCCCACCATTCTGACTGGTGTCAACCAGACAATAATGATGTCGCTTTCTATGGTTGTAATTGCTGCCATGATTGCTGCCGGTGGTCTGGGAGAAATTGTATTGAAAGGTATTACCCAAATGAAAATCGGACTTGGGTTTGAAGGTGGTATAGCAGTTGTTATTTTAGCTATCATCTTAGACCGTATCACGCAAGGAATGGCAGGACGAAAAAATAAGAACTAAACGGAAAGGATAAAATACGTATGAGAATATATAAAATAGTAGGAATAGTATTGTCAGCTATGCTTTTGCTAGCTTCCTGTACTAATTCAGACTTAGAGAAAAAGAAAGTAAAAATAGCCTATGCCAATTGGCTGGAAGGTATTGCCATGAGTCATTTGGCTAAGGTGGTATTGGAAGAGCATGGATATGAGGTTGAATTGCAAAATGCTGATCTTGCCCCTATTTTTGTATCTATGTCAGGAAAGAAATCAGATGTGTTTCTGGATGCATGGTTACCAATAACGATGAAAGATTATATGGATCAGTATGGAGACAGTATCGAATTTCTGGGTGAGGTATATGGAGAGGCCCGTGTAGGACTAGTTGTTCCTCAATATGTTACGATCCAGTCTATTAGTGAGCTGGAAGCTAATAAAGACCGTTTCTCTTCTGAAATAGTAGGAATTGATGCGGGAGCAGGGATAATGAAGACGACCGATAAGGCCATTGCTGCTTACGGACTTGATGGGTATACCCTCATGACTTCAAGTAGTTCCACCATGCTGGCTTCTTTGAAAAAAGCGATGGATAAAGGAGAATGGATGGTCATCACGGGGTGGACACCACATTGGATGTTTGACCTGTTTTATTTGAAATTCTTGGATGATCCGAAGAAAGTATATGGAGACTTGGAAGAAATACATGCTATTGCATGGAAAGGATTCAGTGAGAAAGATCCGTTTGCTGCCGAATTCTTTGGCAACATCAAACTAACGACAGAAGAACTTAGCTCTTTTATGACAGCTATGAAGGATGCCCGGATGGATGAAGAAGAAATAGCCCGCAAATGGAGGGATGAACATCGGCAGTTGGTGGATAGTTGGATTCCGAAGTCAGAGAATTAATAGATTGGAGCATTGTTATTCTTAATTTTAAATATAAAATAGACATGAACTCTAGTGGGAGGGACTCTCCATAATATTGTGTAAATAGAAAACTACGGGATTCTTCTCGTAGT
>ERZ1108168.890-NODE-890-length-16738-cov-7.480849_pt1 | contig 16738 bp, 15 predicted proteins | sample MGYA00403704_ERZ1108168 | MGnify/ENA primary metagenome ERZ1108168 (study PRJEB35170, sample SAMEA104062421) | human gut metagenome | biome: human gut; feature: human-associated habitat; material: faeces | place: Denmark | collected 2012-06-12 ...
TACATAGTTGCGAAGCATTTAGCACATGCTTCTCGTGGCACAATCTCACACCACCATACGTACCGTTCGGCATACATACGGCGGTTTAATTTATTTTCAAAGCATGTCGTAATGTGTAGTAGTCCAAACAGTTCACTACCCCCTTTTAAGATAGCGATTTCTTGGATATAGCCCGAGCAATACATGTTTTAGTTACCATCCACTGGTACCGATTACCACAAACGGAAGCGCGTTGAGCTAAATCATCGCTAACACCAAGCTTACGAAACCCCCACGTACGTTTCTTCGGTTTCTTCCACAGCTTCCATATTACCACTCGTAGCATCCTGCGCAAATGTTCATCTATCTTCTCCATCTTACTTTTCATGTCAGACAGGCAGAAGTAGTTTATCCATTCACGTATCACGAGATTCAGTCGGGAGATGCGGTCAGACATGGAAATACTCCAGTTCCGCTTGCACAGTCGCTTAAGCTAGCGCTTGAACTTTGTCACTGATTCTTCATGAGGGCGAACGGCCCACCTTTTGGTCGTAGAGTTTGTACTAAAACAGTTTCTTTACAAATAAAATCAATACCAAATTAAGTTTTCTTAAGCTCCATCTATTTTCAATACATGAAGCTTAAGATGTAAAAGTCTAATCTATCTTTGATATGAGTATAGCCAAATCATTACTCAATTTTTCATCTGTAATCTTGGCATACAGTTGAGTAGTTTTTATATTAGTGTGTCCTAAAACCTTAGATAGGCTCTCAATAGGCACACCGTTTGCCAAGCAAACAGTCGTTGCCATCGTATGCCGAGCAACATGATTAATTCACAATAAATCAGACATAAGAAAAGCTATGAGAGAAAAAGGTAACATGTTTATTATTAGTCGTTTTACGTAGTTTTTGCACTGGCTAAATATTCATAACGAAGCATAGCTACGAGTCTTTTTAGTTACCAAACCGTTAACCGCTCAGTTACCGGATGGACAATAGGTAACTGAAAGCAGAAAAAGAAATTAAAACTGTTTTGTTTTCGCTGATACACAGTATTTTGAATACAAAAGAGCACTTATATAATGGGTAACTTTGCTCATTAAAAATATAAGTGTATGAAAGAAGAAAAATTCAAGGTTTTACTCTACCTAAAAAAGAGCAGTCCCGACAAATTAGGCAAAACCCCAATCATGGGGCGCATCACTTTCGGCGACTCGATGGCTCAGTTTAGCTGCAAGCTATCTTGTACACCAACTTTGTGGAACTCTCGTGAAAGTCGCTTGAATGGCAAGAGCCGTGAGGCAGTAGAAATAAACGAGAAATTAGATAAGTTGCTGCTGTCTATCAATTCGTCGTATGATTCCCTTTTGGAACGCAGACTGCCGTTCAACGCCGAAGATGTAAAAAATTCACTTCAAGGAGGCGTAGCCACTCAAATGACCTTATTAAAACTCTTTGACCGCCACACCGAGGAAAAGAAAGCCCGTGTAGGTATTGATGTTGCCGCAGGTAGTATTTCCACCTATATCTATACGCGTAGAGCAATAGCCGAATTTGTTCAGAAGAAATACAACGCCACCGATATAGCTTTTGGTCAGTTGAACGAACAATTTATTCGTGAGTTTCAGGATTTTGTATTGCAAAATAAAGGCATGGCAATGGATACTACCCGCCATTATCTGGCTCTTTTAAAGAAGATATGTAAAATAGCTTTCAAGGAGGGGCACTCGGAAAAGTTCTATTTCGCTCACTACAAACTTCCCAAACAGAAAGAAAGTACCCCCAAGGCTCTCAGCCGTGAGGATTTTGAGAAGATACGAGACTTGGAAATTCCCGAAAGACGACATTCGCACATTATCACAAAAGATTTATTCCTTTTTGCCTGTTACACTGGGACTTCGTACTCCGATACAGTTTCAATCACACAGGAAAATTTATCAAAAGATGATAACGGTGAACTGTGGCTTAAATACCGCCGCAAGAAGAATGAAATGTTAGCACGTGTCAAACTGCTACCCGAAGCAATTGAGTTGATTGAGAAATACAGCGATAATTTGCGGGTTACGCTATTTCCTCCGCAGATATACAGCACCCTCCGTTCCAACATGAAAGGACTACGAGTGCTCTGTGGGATGACCCAAGACCTTGTCTACCATGCCGGAAGACACTCGTTTGCCTCTCTGGTCACGCTCGAAGAGGGTGTGCCTATTGAAACCATCAGCAAAATGTTGGGACACAGCAATATCCAGACAACTCAAATTTATGCCCGTGTCACTCCAAAAAAGCTATTTGAGGACATGGATAAATACATTGAGGCAACCAAAGATTTAGAATTAGTATTATAAAACAACATCATTATGCGTAGCACATTTAAACAACTCTATTACATCAACCGCAGTAAGGTTAAAGCAGATGGAACAACCGCCGTTCTTTGTCGTATCAGCATCGACGGGAAAAGCACGGTTCTTTCAACAGGTTTCTATTGCAATCCCGATCATTGGAACGGCGACAAAGGGGTACTCAACTCGACCAAAGAAAACAATAAGCTCGACGAGTTTCGCAAACGTATTGCCCAGACCTACGAGGATATATTAAAAGAGCAGGGCGTTGTCAGTGCCGAACTGCTTAAAAACACAGTTGTCGGTGTAAATACTGTTTCAACCTATCTGTTGCAGGCTGGTGAAGTGGAGCGTGAACGATTACGAATACGTTCTGTCGAAATAAAATCGACCTCTACTTATAGAGAATCCAAAACGACTCAACTTAACCTGAGTGATTTTATTGGTTCAAGAGAAATGGAGGACATAGCATTTTCTGATATTACAGAGGAGTTTGGTGAGTCGTTCAAATTCTTTCTGAAAAGGGAGCGGGATTACAGTGCCTCTCATATCAACCACTGTCTTTGTTGGCTGAACAGACTCATTTATATAGCTGTTGACCAAGAGGTATTGAGATTCAACCCGATTGAAGATGTTACCTACGAAAAGAAAAATCCCCCCAAGTTACGCCATATCACCCGAAGTCAGTTGAAACAGATGATGCAAACACCTATGCCCGATAAGTTGCAGGAGCTTGCCCGAAGGATATTTATCTTTTCATCATTTACTGGTCTGGCGTATGTGGATGTGTATAGGCTCTATCCACACCATATAGGGAGAGCGGCTGACGGTAGAAGGTACATTCGTCAGAAGAGGGGTAAAACTAATGTCGAGGCTTTCGTTCCTTTACATCCAATTGCCGAGCAGATACTTTCGCTTTACAACACCACCGATGATACAATGCCGGTATTCCCTCTGCCTATCCGTGATATCCTATGGCATGGGATTAGCAGTACTGGGTTTGCTTTAGGTTTCAAGGAGAATCTCTCCCACCACATGAGCCGCCACTCGTTTGGGACTCTATTGATTTCTTCTGGCATTTCCATCGAAAGCATCAGCAAGATGATGGGGCACACGAATATTACAACTACGCAGGTCTATGCAAAAATTACCGACCAGAAAATATCAAATGATATGGATAAGTTAATGGTACGTAGACAAGCAATGAACGAAATAGATAATAAATAGAAAATAATTATGAGAAAAAATATGATTATGATAAACGACAATGGAACTGTAACAGTACCAAATACAGTACAGATGAGAGATTTTGAGATAGCTCAACTCTTTGGGGTCTTTACACCAACAATAAAGGCGAATATCAAAGCCATTCTAAAATCGGAGGTAGTAACCGTTGACTTGACGGGTGGTGTGACATTGGCTGGCAACCACCTTTTGCCCGATTATTACGGGTTGGATATGATAACCGCTCTTGTGTTTCGGATTCAATCCCCACAAGCAGAATTGTTTCGACAGTGGGTCATAAGAAAGATGGTTGTACCAACAAAAATAATTAGCTCTCAACTATTTATCTCGGTGAATGAAAACGCAAGCAACCGATTGATGAACTGATTAGTTCCATACTTAGGTAGGAATCAACAGCGAGGGAAAAGTGATAAGGCTTTTCCCTCGTTGTTGATTTTAAATAATCTCAGTCAATGGCATTACTTCCATTTCTTGTGATAGGCTGCCATTAACATCTTCTCTACATCCGATACCTTATAGATTGTCTTACCACCCAATTGGATATAGGCAATTTTACCCTCCGTGCGCCAATCTTGAATGGTGCGGCGGCTTACCTTCAATTTTTCTGATAACTCTTTGTCAGTCAAATAGTGTTCACCGCCAAATGGCAGCCGATGGCTCTTTACTAACCGCTCTATACTTGCAGTCATGCGGTCGAGTGCCTTGAAGAAGAAGGCAACTCTCTGATTTTCTTTGTTTACACATTCACTCATTTTACTTTTGGATTTTAGTGGGGTTGATTATTTTTTGAGAGCAACGTCTCGTTCAAACATTTTCTGCACATCAGCGGGGCGGTAAAACATCTTATACCCAATTTTTGAATAAGGCAATGCGCCACTCTCCCGGTAGCCCTGAAGTGTTCGTTTCGAGATGTTCAGTATCTCACACACCTCCTGATTATCGAGCCATTCCTGCATACTCTTGTCACCGCTCTGGCGGCACAAAGTTTCTATTCGCTTGTCGAAGGTTTCAAACCTTGCCATCATTTCCTCAAATGTCGAGGCTTCTACACTAATAATTTCCATGATTTTCTCTGTTTTTTTAGTTGATATTTTCTTTCGCATATATAAAATGCGTGCGTTCTCTGTCAAGTTCCTACAAAGTAATATCATTGTTTTCGGCTTTCAATGGGTTGCAGCTTAACTGTGTATATATGTCTCCACTATGGATAAGTTTGTCTTCACTTTGACCACAAGGAAAAGTGCCGTTTCAAATAAATCTCATACAGGGTGGTTCACCCTGTACATACGCTTTCTGCGATTGTCGCAACTTTGCAGCAGATTTAAAACGACAACAATAATGGAACAGTTAGATAAAGATACTTTTGTGATGTGGATGGAGCGTGTTATGGAACGTTTTGATAGGCAAGAAAGTGCGAAAGTCGAAGAAACTCCATTACGCCCGATGATAGACGGTGTACCTATGCTTGACAATCAAGATGTTTGCCAAATGCTCCATATAAATAAACGCACTCTGCAACGGTATCGGGCAACCAAAACATTACCTTTTGAGATGATGTACAATAGAGCTTGGTACAGAGAAGTAGACGTATTGGAATTTATGAAACTGCACTTCAATGATAATCTCATACGTAAGCGTGAGCAAAAGTCGAAAAGTAAGAAATAGTGTATTTGCTTTTTAATGTTCATAATTATAAATCCTGTACTGTCGTGATGATAGAACAGGATTTTTTGTGATATGAGTATGTGAAAACAGCCCACTGTCCCGTGTTTATAGGGTTCAGTGGACTGTTTTGATTTAGAGTTTGAATCCTTTATTTTGAATGGTGTAGCTTTCTGCTGATTTTTCGAGGTTGTCTGTAAATGACGGTCGCCCGTCTCTTTGGGAGTGTGTGACGGTATTTCCGGCACTCTCTCCCGCATCTTTATGCAGACCATTGGTTTGAGGTAGCGGCTGACTGACGTAGGCAGTTGTTGCCGATGGCTCAATCGAATGGGGCTGCCCATTATTTTGGACTTCATCTTTTTGCTGGGCATCGTTGCCCTGTTCAATGGGCTTTAGCGAAAGTTGGATTTGCCTGTCGAGCGTTGTTAGTTCGACTTTCAAATTTTTGAGTTCCTCCTCTTTTTTCCATACACTGCTTACGAGTTCCTGCAAGACGGGAATATCTTTGGCGATTTTCGCTATCTCTGTTTCGTACTTCTCACTGAGCTTTGGTATCTTTTCCAACGCATTGAGAAAGTTAAGTGAAGCCAATTTCGGATCGGTGGCAATATTACCGTTGTTATAACTGTACTTTATTCGCCCCTCGCCCTCGGCAAAGAATTTATTTTGCGTCAGGTCGAATAGCTCCTTGTCGGATGATTCGGTTTTGACTATCAGATTAAAACCATAGAGCGAGCCGATTATCATATCCTGCCCGTGGGTGCGTGCTTTTTCGCTAATTTCCACGAGTTTTGCTCCGATGGCTTTCGGATCGCTTCCCTCAATACCTTTGAGTTGAATGGGATTGAGTTTGTTACCGTCGGCATCCCATACCACACGAGAGGTGTAGGCTTGCATATCAGCATTGATACGGGAAATCATCTCACTATTACCATCAATGTTGCAAGTAATCTGTTCCAACTTACTCTTTGCTGTGCTTCGACTGCGGTTAAAGGCGTAACGTTCACTTTCTAAAGATGTAATCTTCTTTTCAAGTTTTGCCTTCTCTAATAAGTCGGTATTTCCTGACAAGATAGCTACATATTCCGAAAAGTTCATGCCCGAATTTTCATCCATCGAACCCTCATCAATAGTACGACTCCCCATTCGATTACCCTTTAGTTGTTGGATAAAGAGTTGTTTGTTATGCAGTAGATTGAATTTGTAACCATCTAACGATTTTTCAACGGCATAGATAATTACATCGACCTTGTTATCAGCATATAACTTGGCAATTTCATTGCCCTTTCTGACCGCCCGACCATCCCGTTGGGCAAGGTCAGATGGTCGCCACGGAGTGTCTAAATGATGGACGCAAACCGCTCTTTTTTGGGCATTTACGCCTGTTCCGAGCATCTCAGTTGAGCCAAACAATACACGGATTTTGCCCTCGTTCATCCCCTCAATCAACCCCTTTCGAGCATTCATGTTTTTTGCCTCTTGAATGAAACGAATTTCGTGGGCAGGGATATGGTGATCTTCTACCAACTTGCGTTTAATCTCGCTGTATGGATTCCATTCGCCGGGCTTATACGTACCTAAATCCGAGAAAACGAACTGTGTACCTTTCTGTGCATCGTATTTATGGTAATACTCCGCAATTTTGGCGGCACAATGAGAGGCTTTGTTGTCAATATGGTCGTCGTAGTGCGGACTAATGAGTCGCATATCAAGTGACATCTTACGAGCATAGTCCGTGGCGATAAGCATCTTTGCTTTCTCCTCACTATCTGAGAGTGGTGCTCGTCCTAACACAGTGGCATCACCATCTTGGGCAAACTTCATCAGCTTTTCGATAAACTCTGCCTGCTGGGGAGTGGGTGGAATGTTGTGCATGATTTCTCTCTTGTCGGGACGGTCGATCCCAATCATCTCTGCCGTACGGTAATCTGTAATTTCAGAGTACATCGCTGAAAGTTCGGGCACTTTGATAAAATAGCGGAACCGCTCTTTCTGTACAATCTGATTGGTGACCGAGAACTCGTAATCGGTGGTCTTCTTGGCAAAGATGGCTGCCCATGCATCAAAGGTATTGATATTCTGCCGTTCTAACTCCTTCGGACGTAGATACTTAAAAAGTAGATAGAGTTCGGTCAGTGAGTTGGAAATGGTCGTTCCAGAAAGAAAAGTTGCACCAAGGTCTTTACCTGTACGCTCCTGAATGGTGCGAATAGCAAAGAGCATATTCAAGGCTCTCTGGCTTCCTTCGCTATTTCCAAGCCCTGCCACACGGTCGTGACGGGTGTTAAATAGAAGATTTTTGAATCGGTGCGATTCGTCCAAAAACAAATGGTCAATGCCAAGAGTTTGAAAATCAACCGTATCATCTCTGCGATTATCCATACGAAATTTGATTTCAGAGAGTTTCGTTTCTAAATTTAGCTTACGTTTTTCTACCCCTTTAAGCATCCCGTGAGAGACATTATTTCCCTGCTGACGTAGTACCTCCAAATTCTCTTCCACGCTGTCTAACTCTTTTTGCAGTATTTTGCGTTGTATGTCGTCCGATTGGGGTATCATTCCGAATTGGTCGTGTGTCAAAATAACACAATCCCAATCATTGTTTTTTATATCGTTGAAAATTCGCTCTCTGTTATCAGGTGTAAACTCGTTCTTGCCCGGATAGAGGATTTTAGCATTAGGATAAGCGGTTTTGAAGGTTTGTGCTATCTCATGTACATTGGCTTTGAGTGCTAAAATCATTGGCTTATTTGCAAGTCCAAGACGTTTCATTTCATACGCACCACAGCACATTATCAGCGTTTTACCGGCTCCTACTTCGTGGTCCGCAATCATACCTCCGTTCTGTTTTAGCATCCAGATGGCATCTTTCTGACTGCTGTATAAATCGGGAATACCGAGTGCTTTCAAATCCAAATCGGGAAATGATTGGTGCGAACCATCGTAATTGGGTTTAACGAAACAGTTGAACATCCGATTATAACGGTCGGTTAGTTTATCCTTAAACTCATCGGGACGCTCTGACAACCAATTTACGAAAGCACTGCGTATCTCATCAATCTTGGTATTCGCCATTTGTATCGCCTCACCGTCCCGAACTTTTACCTCTTTTTCACCGATGGTAACATTCTTGGTAATATCGGGCGTGGTATTGAGTAAGGCGTGTTTCATCAAGGCGATGCCGTCATAAGTGCGAAACTCACCCCGGACGGCATACTTCGTCCAGATATTGGCGTTGCCATAATTAGCTTTAACCGAATACTCATCGCCACTTGGCGAATAATGGATATTCACTTCTGTGTCAAAGAGGTGTGATGCAAATTCGGAATAGATACCTGCACTAATCCACCGTTCACCGAACTGAAAATCAAGGTCACAGAAAGGGATGGGTTCGGGAAAAGCATCTTTTAGAGCAAAGAGTGATGCTTCGGAAAGAGTATCTTCGGGATTGGATAGCAGGTAATGTTCTATCTCTTCCGCTTTCTCTATTACATTACCCGCAATAAACTTTTCACCTATTTCGTAACCGTTTATCAGTGGATTGTAGTAGATTATGCCCTTCAAGTCGTGTAATAACTCCGCCTCCTCTTTATCATTCAACAGGGAGGTCATGTAACCGATATTGACCTCTCCGTATTTGTTGAGCGATGCAGAGAGAGCCTCACGAGGTGTCTCGGCAGATGTCACCTCATTGGGGTTGAACGAAACGGGGTGATTGAAAATATCGGCTTTGATTACCTGTTTGTCGATGATACGTTCCAAAAATAGTATCTCACGAAAACCGCTATCCATTCGCAACGTGTCGTTGTTCTTGGGATTATGGAGGTTGCCGTATAGTTTCACAAAGCGGTCGTACAACTCGCTCAGTTGGTGACGAGTAGGTTTATTCTCTACTTTCTGCTCCATCTCCGTATTATAGAGGTGGTGGTAGTTGTCACGGATATCCATGTACAAGAGTAACTTCTGGCGTGTGTCACTTGGCAAATCCAATGGATTGAAAACAGACTCATTGTCATCGTCACGAGAGAGTGTGCCTACTTGCAAGTTGGAGGCGACAAGCGAGCCATCTTTCAAATGCGAACCCATGACACCGTCATACTTTCGAGACTCCATACTCGGCGATGGCTCTTGTTTTGCCATTCGGGGCTGGTCAAAGAGCGAGAGTTGAGCGGTGATAGGTTTAGACGTATGGCTACGTTTGCGGCTCGGTATCCGCTGTTCAACTGCCATACCGAAGAGATCATACAATGTTTGCAGCGGGGCTTCCTGCTTGGGTGGCTCAGCCACAACAGCAGGGGCAACAACCTCTTCTTGTGGCTTTTCTTGTAGTACTACTTTTTGCTTCGGCATATTCCTATTATATAGGTCAATATCCAACCGTGCCGAGAGGTCGGCACGAAGCATCTTTCCCAAATCATTAGCCATACCCGAAACGCCACCACTATGCGTAAAGATGATAGCTGGTTTGCCGTAAGGGTCGGTAGACTCTTTCCATGAGGTATGCACCACACGGGAGAGGTTTTTGAAGTAGCAGTTGAACGTCACACCACTGGGGCGAAGTCGGGTTTTAATAAAATCCTGCTCCATAGGCAAAAGTTCTGTTTTGCTGACGTTCTTTTGTAGTAGTATCAAGTCACTGCCCACATCTGTTCCTGCTTTCTCAGAAAACAGATTGTTAGGTAGGCGTACCACTGAAAGCAGGTTGCTGCTTTTCATCAGCCACTCACGTACCATCTCATTTTGGGGTGAGTTCATTACCCCCTGCGAGGTGATAAAAGCCAAAATGCCCCCATCACGCAATATATCAAGACCTTTGACAAAGAAATAGTTATGCAGCGAACGAGCAGCCAACCGCTTGGGCTGCTCGTTGGTTGCAGAAAACTGTGGGTCAAAAACTGCTACATCTCCAAAGGGTATATTAGAAGATACCACATCAAAAGAAGCAATAAAACGGCTGTCAATCTCTTCAAAACCTTTAATATGTACTTTATTGCCGGGCTGTAATGCGGTGAGCATTTTGCCTGTCAAAAGGTCTTTTTCAAAATTGAAGATTGTGTGTCCGTCGGCGGCAATTGGTTGGAAGGCGTTGGCAAATTCTCCCATTCCTGCCGAGGGGTCAAGGATGCGGGAGGGTGTGATACCGCTATCATGAAGCGATAAAGCGAGCGTTTCAACTACCTCTGACGGCGTGTAAAATGCCGTCAGGATGGAAGATTTCAAACTGCTGAAATAGCGTTTATACTCTTCATCCGAAGAGCTGTTATCCTTAATGAGAGTATGGAGTTCCGCTACCATCGGAAACAACTCCGCATCCGATTTGCTCCATGAGGCGAGGTCGCCGAAGCTCCCTGTCGGATTAAGGATACATTTCAAAGCACCGAAACCAGAGTAAGCCGAGAGTACCTCTCGCTCTACGGTGGTGGCGGTTCTTTGCTCTTTATCAAGTACAAACGCTAACTTTATTGCTTCAATATTTGCTCTTAAATGTGCCTTTTTATTAAAGCCCATTCTCAGCCAACCAAATTACAATCTCACCTGTGAGTTCTGTGTACAACTGCTCGTATTCAGCGGAATAGGCGAAGTCGTCCGAAAGGAGGTACTTAGCGAAAACAGGTTCAACGAATGGTTGCAGCTTGATGGCAAGCTCACGGGCAGAGCTTTGTGGAACCATATCGACAAACTCGTTCCAGATGATGTTAATCAGTGTATCGTGTTTAGAGAAATGCAGGTTCTCGTAAAGCACCTCATTTGCCAGCTCCGATGCTCCATCGTGAGTGTAGCCATTTAGAATGGCATCGCTGTACGCTTCGGCTGCCAATGCTGCACGGTTCTTGATGAATGCTATGTCGGTTGATAGTTCGGGTTGGCTCTCTTTGAGCAGTTCGAGTAAAGAGAGTTCGTAATATGAAAATTGAATTTGAGTCATGTTGAATGAATTTTAATGGTTGATAGTAAGCAAATAGGCACTCGGTGTCCCCACCGAGTGCCCCCACTAAAATCCATAGTAAAAACGGTATGAACCATTTATGACTATTTCATTTAGTGGCAAAGTTAGGGAATTATTTTCGTTTTTTCTTATCGGGGAAAACAAAAACAACTTTAAACTGCTCGTCAAAGACGAGTGAGGCATCGAACGATTTGCCCGCTTTGCTCTGAAAACCTTTGATAACACCTGTCTTACGATTGGTGATTAGCTCGGTAATCTGTGCATCGGACAGTTGTTTACCTGCAATCGTTCTAAAAATGGGTAGTTCACAATTAGGGTTGTTGCATTTGACCACTTTGGGGAAGAAGCTCATCTGACCGCTACCACATTTAGGACAATCCACATTTTGGCAACTACCCGTATAGAGAATTTTAGAGGCTAACAGTTCCGAGGTGATTTGAGTGGCATACACCTCAATCTCTTTACGGAACGTGCTATCTTTCATCTCTCCCGTTTCGATTTTGGCAAGTGCCGCCTCCCACTGCCCGGTCATTTCTACGTCTGCAATCTTCATCTCTTTGACAATGGAATAGATGGCAAGCCCTTTTTCAGTGGGCACGAGTGATTTTTTACTGCGTACCATATACTCACGAGAAAACAACGTTTCGATGATAGAGGCACGGGTGGCAGGTGTGCCGATACCGCACTCTTTTAGTTTGGCTCGTAGTTCTTCATCAACCATATCCTTACCACATGTTTCCATAGAGCCAAGTAATGAGCTTTCAGTATGTAGCGGTTTGGCTTTGGTAAGACTTTCTGCAAGCGAACAACCACCGACGGGTAACGTAAGACCCTTTGTCCAATCTGGGATAAGGGTGTCGGCATCATCTTTTTCGTCCTTTTCGTTCAGTACACCACGCCAGCCAATTTGTTTGATTATAGAGCCTTTGAGTATGAAGCGACTATCGCTACAAACAACGGTGACGGTAGTTACATCTTTAATGCACTTGTCAGAAAAGGCTTCAAGCATACGTGCTACTACCATATTATATATAGTGGTTTCATTCTCACTCAACCCCTTTGGCTTATTCTCTGTGATAAGCAGGGCATGGTGATCGGTTACTTTCTTGTCATCCACCGAGCGAGGGTTTAGTTTGCTCATTCCTTTGGCATATTTGCAAAATGTCGGATGCGAATGCAGCGAGGTGATAAGTTGTGGTATTTCTGCAAATACATCTTCCGAAATGTAACGGCTTCCTGTTCTTGGGTAGGTCAAAACGCCTATTTCATAGAGCTTTTGAGCAATATTTAGAGTGTTGTCTGCCGAGAAACCATGCTTACTATTCGCCTCTTTTTGCAGGGTGGTCAGATCATAAAGCAATGGTGACTCTTGTGCTGTCTCTTTGCGTTCTACATTTTCCACTGTAGCATTTTCACTCGCTTTTACTCGTTGGTAGACCTGTTCCGCTTTCGCTTTGTCGAACCATTTATCTACGGAAAACAGCTGGGTGATACGAGTGTTTTCACAAAGAGAGAGGCTCATTTGCCAAAACTTTTGTGGTATAAAGTTCTTATTCTCCAAGTATCGGGAGCAAACCATACAGAGTGTAGGCGTCTGTACTCGTCCCAGCGAGTATGTCCCACGCCCTGCGGCGATGGTTACAGCCTGAGTTGCATTCAGCCCCACAAGCCAGTCAGCCTCACTTCTGGCACGGGCAGCATAGTAGAGGTTATCATACTCTGCTCCACATTTGAGTTTGTCAAGCCCTTCACGGATAGCTCTGTCGGTGAGGCTCGAAATCCAAAGCCTATCAAAAGGCTTTGCAGTACCCAAAAATTCGTAGATGTAACGAAAAATCAATTCCCCCTCTCTTCCAGCATCAGTGCTAACGATTATCCGGTCGCAACTATCAAACAGTTTCTTAATGATTTTGAGTTGTGTCACTGCACCACTGTCGGGCTTATATCCTTTATCACTCTTCACTTGACGAGGGATAATCTGAAACACCGGAGGCAGGATCGGTAAATTATCACGCTGGAAACCTTTGATTCCATAGGCATCGGGCATTGCCAGTGTTACGAGGTGTCCGAACGCCCATGTTACGGCGTAACCGTTTCCTTCGATGTAGCCCTCTTTTTTATCTGTTGCCCCGACTATGGCTGCTATACTGCGTGCCACGCTCGGTTTTTCTGCTATTATTACTTTCATACTCTTTTACTTTTATGGATTTTAGTGGATTTGAGAGCTTTTACTCTCCATTTGTTGAATTATTTTCCGGTCGTAATAGATGTGATAGCCATCTATATAATATCGCTCGTTCTCCTTCTCAACGGCTTTCCAGTTGGTTTTCCGCCAGAGAATAATAAAGCCAATCACGATGATTGAAAGGAGCATTGCAATTACCATTATCGGCGTATACCTTTTCCTTTTTTCTGTGCCTCTTCTACCTGTTTTTGCTCTTGCTTTTCGGTAGGCTGAACCTGTCCCTGTTGCAATGGCTCTTTCACATTCTTGGTAGCCTCGTTGGTTTTCCCCTCCGAATTGACAGCTACCTGTGTTTTAGAGGCATTATCGGGGGTAATTTCTTTGGCTTTGGACTTGTCGGGGTTCCATTTGAGAAAGTCAAACTTGTTCTTCTCATAGTTCGGTTTGACGTAAGCATTAAACGGCTTGCCCTCTTTGTCAAGTAACCCAGTCATGTAGACTGCTGCTCCCGATTTTAGGCGGGCTTGCTCTTCGGGGGATACCTCTCTACCGAGCAACTTTTCGGGTACTCGAAGTTCTTTGTTGCCACTCTGCTGCTGTGGTGCTTGTGTCTGCTCTTTCCGTTCCGTCTGCTTGGGCTGGTTATGAAATTGAAACTCAATGCCTCGCTTATCAGCATTCATCTGAATGGTGGCGTTGAAACTCTTACCATTTTTTGCAGTCATGCCTTCCAGATAAATTCCTTTTCCCTCTGCAAGTGCTTTTTTCTGCTCATCACCAAGAGTTACTCCCTTAATCTCGTTTGGAACTCGAATCTTATCGGCACTCAGTGCAACCAAATCATTGGTGAGTTTATCCACACTCACAAAAGCAATAATCGGATTAGGTACATTTGGAATTTTAAGCTCCACCAAACGCCCCAAATTGCCCGTTTCAAGAAGTGCCTTTTTATCGGCATCCGTAAATGTGTTACCGTAAAATGCTTTCTCTAATTGGGGCTGTTTCTGCATGGCATGAATGGCGGGAACAATACGCCCGTCAGGAGTCTCTTTGAGCGAGAGGCGTACATCGGTACGAAGCGTTGCGTCACCCACTTTAAGGGTAATGGGGACAAGTCCCGGACTCTTTCGGAAGTTGAGCATGGCATCCAACGCTCCGGTTTTTTCCAGACTTTCACGGGTGACGCCCATCTGCTCGAACTGTGCCCAATCCACACGGTCAGCATCAATGGGCTTATAGCCCTGCTTCTCGTGAATACCGAACTCGGAAAGATCGACACGCACCGAGTCCAACATCTCCTTGTTGGATTGCTTGTCGGGTTCTTTAAGCATCTCGCCAATAACGGTGGCGTTGCTCTCCACATTCTCGGCAGATACTTTGAAGAAGTTGAAATGCGTGGGGTCTTTGTACTGACGTAGGAAGTTGGAGAAGAAGTTTTCAAGCACGTTGCTGTGCTTATCAATTTTCATAAACTCCTTTTCATGCTCTTTTTTGGGTGGAACGGTTTTGAGTTTCCCCTTATCGTCCATCCCTGCGACAACTTTCAAGGAGTTCTCGTCCTTAGTTTTGACCAACAGAACATCTTGGTCTTTGACTTTTTCGTCCATAGATTCATTGATTTTAATAGCATCAACATTAATGCTCGGACAAAGCTAAAGTAAAGATTTTGAGTATTTTTACACCGAAAGCTAACTGCGTACATTTGTCTCCGGCATGGATACATTTGTCCATGCAGATGAAATCAGATGATTAAAATTTGATAGTTTTGAGGGTGTACTTTATTATAATAATCGTGGCTTTTCACATAATCTTTTCAAGGTACAAAAAACGTTATGAATAATTTGGTAGTTACAAATAATGTTCGTAACTTTGCGAACAGAAATAAGAAAAGATGAAAAAGGATAGAGGTTATACGGTAGATAATGAGCAATTAGCTCGTTTTGCGAAGGCGTTGGGACATCCTGCACGCATTACTATAATGGAATTTTTAGCAAGTCAGGATAGTTGTTTCTTTGGTGATATTCATGATGAGTTGCCAATTGCTAAAGCGACTGTATCTCAACATCTAAAAGAGTTGAAAGATGCAGGGTTGATACAGGGTGAAATCGAACCACCAAAGGTGCGTTACTGTGTGAATAAAGAAAATTGGGCATTGGCAAAATCTCTATTTTCTAAATTGTTTGCTCATTCAATGTGCGAAAAAGTATGCTGCGAATAGTCGCATATTTTTTTGATTATATTGTTCGTAGTTTTGCGATTTACTAACATTAAAAATAGAACAAAAATGGAAATTAAAGTATTGGGAACAGGTTGCCCGAACTGTAAGACACTCTACGCAACCGTTGAAAAGGCTATTGACGAACTGAATTTAGATGCGAAGCTCATTAAGGAGCAGGATATTCTGAAAATTATGGAGTATAACATCTTGGGGCTGCCTGCACTCGTGGTCGATGAGAAGGTGTTATCCGTGGGCAAAGCACTGACTTTATCCGAAGTAAAACAACTACTAACCAAAGAACCAATCTAACTATGAAGAAATTATTATTTGCTTTAATGGCAATCATAGCCTTAACCTCATGTGGGAATAGCCAAAATGCTAATGCACAAGGGGCAACTAAAACCAATCAAAAAGAATATGTAGAGGTACTCTATTTTCATGGCAAGCAACGTTGCGTCACCTGCAATACCATTGAGAAATTGACTAAAGAGGTTATTGATAAAGACTTCGCCCAGCAGCTTAAAGATGGAAAGGTAGTATTCAAGGTTATTGATATTTCGACGAAAGAAGGTGAAAAAATAGCCGATAAATATGAAGTTACATGGTCGTCGCTGTTTGTAAATAAATGGAAAGATGGCAAAGAAACTAAAAATAATATGACCGATTTTGGATTTTCGTATGCTAAGGGATCGCCCGACGTATTCAAAGAGGGCGTGAAAAAGAAAGTTAACGAACAACTAAAATAATCGACCAATGGACTTTCTTCAATCACTTTTAGATAACAGCACGATACCTGTTATTACGGCTTTTCTGCTGGGGTTGCTTACGGCAATCAGCCCATGTCCTTTGGCAACCAACATCACGGCGATAGGTTTTATAAGTAAGGATATTGAGAGCCGTCACCGCATTTTTTGGAATGGAATACTCTATACTGCTGGCAGGATTATTACATACGCAGGCATTGGCTTCATCCTTATTCCGATTTTGCGTGAGGGCGCAAGTATTTTTGTCATTCAAAAAGCAATAGGCAAGTATGGCGAGATGATTATCGCCCCTGCTCTTATTCTCATTGGTTTGTTTATGCTCTTTGGCAATAGACTTAACTCAAGTTTCGGATTTAGGCTGACATCCTAATTCTAGACATAAAAAAAGCTTTG
>ERZ1108168.893-NODE-893-length-16667-cov-6.940645_pt1 | contig 16667 bp, 17 predicted proteins | sample MGYA00403704_ERZ1108168 | MGnify/ENA primary metagenome ERZ1108168 (study PRJEB35170, sample SAMEA104062421) | human gut metagenome | biome: human gut; feature: human-associated habitat; material: faeces | place: Denmark | collected 2012-06-12 ...
TGCAGCACTCCGAGCGTACGCTCAAACGGCTTGATTTCTAAATCCGAAACTTGAGGACTTAATCTTCCCAAATTTGGTTTTGGCGGTGGCAGTGCTAATTCCGAGAAATTAAAGAATAGAGGGAGCTGGGGAGCTTTGCTTTTGGGTGTGCTCTTTGCGTTGGCTTTCTGTCCTACGAGTGGTGTCTTTTACTTTGGGATGTTGATGCCGATGTCAGCTGCTGAAACGGGAGGACTACTTCTGCCTGTCGTTTTTGGCATCGCCACAGGACTACCTGTTATTATTGTCGCATGGATATTGGCATATAGCGTAGCAGGTCTTGGCAAATTTTATCAGCGTATGCAGGTATTCCAAAAATGGATGAACATTATTATCGCATTGCTCTTTATTGCGGTAGGTATTTATTATGCTATGATTTTTTACTTTTAAAATACAAACGAATATGAAAACAATAGAAATTTTCGACCCTGCGATGTGCTGTCCGACAGGGTTATGTGGTCCGAACATCAATCCTGATTTGATGAGAATTGCCGCTGCCGTTCAACTCTTGCAAAACCAAGGTGCGAGTATCAAAAGACACAATTTGCGTGATGAACCACAGTTGTATGTCTCGAACCAATTAGTAAACCAATATTTGCAAGATAAAGGTGTTGACGGACTACCCGTAACACTTGTAGATGGTAAAATCACTATAGAAAAGGGTTATCCTACAAATGCTCAACTAACCGAGTGGACAGGAGTCTCTTTAGATATTATTCCAATTATTAAATAATAAAAAAATGGAAACATTCGATTTATCAAAAATAGCCCTTACTAAATATCTGTTTTTTACAGGTAAAGGTGGCGTGGGTAAAACTTCGCTGGCTTGTGCCACAGCCGTAGGCTTGGCTAATCAAGACAAAAACATCTTACTTATTAGCACCGACCCAGCTTCCAACCTACAAGATGTATTCGGGCAAGAATTGAACGGACACGGAACAGCTATCGCCGAAGTTCCGGGATTGACAGTTGTCAACCTCGACCCAGAAGAGGCTGCTGCTGAGTATCGTGAGAGTGTTATCGCTCCTTTCAGGGGTAAATTGCCTGATAGCGTAATCAGTCAGATGGAAGAACAGTTATCAGGTTCTTGTACGGTGGAGATTGCCGCTTTTAACGAGTTTTCGGATTTCATTACCGACCCGAATAAGCAAAAAGAGTATGACCACATCATTTTCGACACTGCTCCCACGGGGCACACGCTCAGAATGCTACAACTACCATCTGCTTGGAGTACGTTTATCAGCGAAAATACGCATGGGGCATCTTGCCTTGGGCAACTATCGGGACTTGAAGCACGCAAAGAGATTTACAAGCAGGCAGTTGATACGCTTTCGGATGGTAAGCTGACAAACTTAGTGCTTGTTAGCAGACCCGAAACAGCTCCGTTGAAAGAGGCTGCTCGCTCATCGCACGAATTACAATTGTTAGGAATCAAAAATCAGGTGTTGATTGTCAACGGTGTTTTAGGTCAGATAGATGATGCGGACAAAATTTCTAATCAACTGCATCAAAGGCAACAAAATGCACTCCGAGAGATGCCCGATACATTAAAGGAGTATCCAACATATAGTGTTCCGCTTCGTTCGTATAACCTTTCAAATGTTGCCAATATCCGAAGAATGTTGCATGACGACACTCTTTTGCAGCACGAAACGAGAGAACCTCTTACAGGTGTCCATACATTGAATGATTTGTTGGACGATCTTCATAAAACCAACAAGCGTGTTGTCTTTACAATGGGTAAGGGCGGTGTAGGCAAAACGACAATGGCGACCAATATTGCATTGGGATTGGCAGAACGTGGAGCAAAAGTACATCTGACAACTACTGATCCTGCTAATCACCTGAACTACGATTTAGTGACCTCAAAAGGTATCACCGTGAGCCGTATTGACGAAACTGTGGTGCTGGAAGAGTACAAGAACGAAGTCCGTGCCAAGGCGAAAGCTAACAATATGTCGGAAGCCGATATGGAATACATCGAAGAGGATTTACGCTCTCCCTGCACACAAGAGATTGCTGTATTCAAAGCATTTGCACAGATTGTGGACAAGGCGGACAATGAAGTAGTGGTTATAGACACTGCTCCCACGGGGCACACACTGTTGCTGCTTGATGCTACGCAAAGCTATCATAAAGAGGTTGAGCGAACACAAGGCGGAATCCCCGACGCTGTGAGTAATCTGTTGCCTCGTTTGCGAAACGAGAAGGAAACAGAGGTTGTTATTGTCACACTACCCGAAACGACCCCAGTGTTTGAGGCAGAGCGTTTGCAAAAAGATTTGCAGCGAGCTGGTATTCACAATAAATGGTGGATTGTGAACTCATGCCTTTCACTGGTCGAAACCGAAAACCCGTTCCTGAAAGCGAAAGCTCACGGCGAACGAGTTTGGATAGAGAAAGTGAAACAATTATCAAATAATAACACAGCACTCGTTGAGTGGAAAAATATATAAAAGTAATATGAAAGTACTGATTCTTTGCACTGGCAATAGTTGCCGCTCTCAGATGGCACATGGCTTTTTGCAGTTGTTTGATAAGGATCTGATTGTTCGTTCGGCTGGTACACAGGCGGCAGGTAAATTGAATGCAGGAGCAGTTAAGGCAATGGCAGAGGTGGGAGTGGATATCTCCCACCACACCTCTGACCCTGTTGGAATGTATCTTGACGATGAGTGGGACTATGTGATAACCGTCTGCGGTGGAGCAAACGAGGCTTGCCCAATGTTTACCGGAAAAGTAAAACACCGCCTTCATATTGGTTTTGACGACCCATCGCACGCCGAAGGGACTCCCGAATTTATCGAAAGCGAGTTTCGCCGTGTAAGGGACGAAATAAAGAGTCGTTTCTACGAATTTTACATTAAAGAGATTAAGAAACAAGAGTTGCCAAAATGTTCTTGTGGTGGCAACTGCTAACTATTTACAGAAATGGAAAAGAAACAAGGCATAGGCTTTTTTGAACGATACCTGACTATCTGGGTAGCACTATGTATCGTTGTGGGAATTGGTATAGGTCAATATTTGCCCATCATTCCAGATACATTGAGCAAATTTGAGTACGCTAAGGTATCTATACCTGTTGCAATACTCATTTGGTTGATGATTTATCCGATGATGCTCAAAGTGGATTTCCAAAGCGTGAAGAACGTAGGAAAAAGACCCAGAGGCATTATAGTAACTTGTGTTACCAACTGGCTAATAAAGCCGTTCACGATGTTCGGCATTGCATGGCTCTTCTTCTACGTGATTTTCAAGGCTTTGATTCCTGCGGAGTTGGCACACGAATATCTTGCTGGAGCTGTATTGCTGGGTGCTGCACCCTGTACGGCAATGGTATTTGTTTGGAGTTATCTGACCAAAGGTGATGCTGCTTATACATTGGTACAAGTGGCGGTGAATGACCTGATAATTCTTGTGGCATTCGCTCCGATTGTAGCATTCCTGCTCGGCGTTGGTGGTGTTGAAATTCCTTGGGATACGCTGTTACTATCGGTGGTGTTGTTTGTGGTTATACCTCTTGTGGCAGGTGTTTTGACACGTATAGGGGTTGTAAAACGCAAAGGAATAGAGTATTTCAATAACGTATTCGTTAAGAAATTCGATAATTTCACCATTGGCGGTTTGCTTTTGACGCTCATTATCTTATTTTCTTTTCAAGGAGAAACAATTTTGAACAATCCGCTGCATATCCTACTTATTGCCATCCCATTGATTATTCAAACGGTATTGATATTCTTTGTAGCCTATGGTTGGTCGAAAGCGTGGAAACTTCCGCACAACGTGGCGGCTCCTGCCGGAATGATTGGAGCAAGTAACTTTTTTGAGTTATCAGTAGCAGTAGCTATCTCTTTATTTGGACTTCAATCGGGTGCTGCACTGGCAACAGTTGTGGGCGTATTGGTGGAAGTACCTGTAATGCTTATGCTCGTTAAAATTGCAAACAATACTCGTGGGTGGTTTCCTACAAAATAAGTTTAATACATAAAACAATTAAAATGAAATCATTAAAAACATTCTTACTACTTGCTGTGACTATATTTGCAACAAGCAGTTGTTCCGCAGAAAAAAACACAACGGTTAAAGATCAGTTGGCAAAAGCTAAAGACAACAACAATATGGTATTGATGGTCGTAACCGACAAAAACAACTCTGCCGAGAAGATGAACGGTTTGGTAAAAGAATCCATTAAGGATTTGCAAAATATTACTATTGTGCAAATGAGTATGGACGATGAAAAGAATGCTGATTTGGTAAAGGAATATAAACTAAGTGGTGCACCAATGCCAGTGTTACTTCTGTTCTCAAACAAAGGACTGATGTTGGGCGGTATGGTAGAAGCACAAGTAACAAAAGAAGCTATTGTAGACGCTATTCCTACCCCAAAGTACAGCGATATAACTTTTGCACTTAGTCAAGGTAAGCCAGTCTTCGCAGTGGTGTCTAATAATAAATTCAAGAGTGATAAATCAGCTCGTGAACTCTGCGAATCTGCAAAAAAAGAGATGACAGGCAAAGCCGAAATAATTGTAATTGATGCTGAGGATGCTAAAGAAAGTAAGCTGATAAGCATGTTGAACATTAAAAACAAGTTGGAAGATACCTTCATTATCGCTATCAACGGTCAAGGTATTATGTCGGGACGTTTCGATGTAATCCCAGCCCAAACCGAATTGGTCGCAGCAGCAACCAAAGTGGTGCAGAGTGGCTGTGCTCCCGGAGGTTGTACTCCGACTTGTAAGTAATAAAAGGTAGCCATTGGAATATATGGCTATTAATTTGAAATCAATGTTCGTATAAGCACGAACTGAATATTAAAGTTATGAGTAAAAAATCAGTTATAGGAACAACATCAGTAGGAATACTATCTTCTCTACGTGGCATTTTTAGGTGTAGTATCGTGTTGCGGACTACCCATATTAGCAGGCATACTTGCTTGGCTCGGAATAGGAGCATCTCAACTTAGTTTCTTTGCAGAGTACAGACCGTTTTTTTATCGGAGTCGCCATAGTAGCACTTCTATTTGGCTTTTGGCAGGTCTATTTAAAGAAGAAAACATCCTGTTGTACAACAACCTCTTGCTGCGGAACTTCTGACACCAAAGAGGAAAATCCGAAGCCAAAGTCAAACCTGTTTCAAAAGATATTTCTCTGGATTGGGGCAATTGTAATCGCACTTATGTTGATTTTAGGAGAACAGAACGCACCAGCCGAGCAAACAAACGGCTCACTTGCTCCACAAATTCAGCTACAAGACCAACCATCTGGTTGTTGCCCTGCCGAACCAACAAAAGAGTCAGTACAAGAAAAAGAGAATCAATCATCGGGCTGCTGCCCTCAAAATTAATAGAAAATGAATACGCTTTTAGATACACTTCAATATTTTGCCTTTATTACCATTGAACTGATAGTCCTTTTTATGGCAATCAGTGCTTTGGTCGAAATTATCTTAATGTATATTCCTGCCGAGAAGATTCAGAAAAGTCTTTCCGGTAAGGGGATTATGGGTAATATACTTGGTGCTGGATTTGGGGCATTGACTCCGTTTTGTGCCTGTTCCACTATTCCGATGACCGTTAGTTTTCTCAATGCAGGTGTACCGTTCGGCTCGGTAATGTCGTTTCTGATTTCTTCGCCACTGCTCAATCCTATTATTATCGGAATGTTGGGAGCATTGGTCGGAATTAAAGCCGCTGTAATCTACTTTGTCATAGCTTTTATCTGTTCGGTTGCTTTTGGAGCTATTCTACAAAAGATAGGTGGAGCTAAGTATATTAAAAATGTACGTGTGAAGCCAAGCTGCTGTGGGGGGGGGCTGCGGTAGTTGTTGATAAGCGAGCCTTGCCATTCAAAGGTAAATTGAAACTTGCATTTACTGCTGCATGGGGAAGCCTTCGTCCGATTATGGGATATTTGCTTATTGGTGTTGCACTGGGTGCTGCCATCTATGGATATATGCCGGAGGATTTTGTTTTGAAAATTGCCGGAGCCGACAATCCTTTTGCCGTACCTGTTGCAGCAATCTTGGGTGTACCTCTTTATATCAGAGCGGAAACAGCTATTCCTATCGGTATTGCATTGATGGGTAAAGGTATGAGTATCGGTGCTGTTATCGCACTTATCATTGGAGGTGCAGGTATGGCGATTCCCGAAATGAGTATGCTTGCCAGTATCTTCAAAAAAAAGTTGGTAGCTATGATTGTGGTAACTATCTTTCTTACGGCAGTAGCCGGAGGATATTTATTCAATATTTTATTATAATCTTAAATCCGCAATGGAAATACAAAACCATTTAAATATCAACTATTTAGAAATGTTTCATTATCCAAATGGCAGAAAAGAGAGTGTGCTTAATATCTTGACTTCAAGGAATAACCCAATAACCCTTACGCCTATTAGGTATAAATTAATAAAACATAGATTTTTCTATCTCTTTGAGATAACTTATTCTCTTCAAATACTGATAAATTCAATGCTTACAGCATTTTTGGGAGAACTCAAAATGAATTTATTAAAAGTTTATGAAATAACGATAAACAAAAGACTTTCAAGCATTTACTTACCAAAAAGTGCCAAATAGCCAGAGCATAATTAAAGCAAAAGATAAAAGATATTCAAGACGTGATATCCACACACGATTTGCATATATGGAGTTTGGACGGGGAATCTCATGTTATGACTCTTCATGTTGTTACATCGGGAAGAGAGAGTTTAGATATTTAAAAGCAAACTTTAGCCATTGCCGATGAATATCATCCATATAACTATTGAATTTGCACAAGCAAATAGTGCTTGTGCAACTAATTGCGATTTTAATATATATATATATTCATTTTGCAACTCAGTTGCAGAAATAAAGTTGTATCTTTGCAGAAAATAAATAAAACCGTGAGTAGAAACAGGCACATAGCAATTATGGTATTATCAGTATTTGTATTACTGGTAGCTCCATTTATACCACATCACCATCATAGTGGAGTGGCGTGTGCTGTTATAGAGGGTTGCGAACTGGATGATACATACAATGATGAGCATACTGATCATGCTGGTGATGTAGAAAAAGTATCATGCATTGAAGATGCAACCTATTTGGCTTCTCAATCAAATTCTTTTGGTGATTTTAATAATACTCACCTTTTCCCAATACTTATCTCCACGCTAAATATATTTCTTAGTGGTAATGACGATGTTGAAATTAGACTCCCTTATGGTGAGTTTCTCATTTTCTACAAGTCTCTTGAGATAAGCGGATCTAACGGTCTGCGAGCACCTCCCCGTATTTTTCTTAATACCTAACTCAATAGGTATTTTACGTGCATTCTTCTTTGCACGTAATCAATTCTTATATTTCCACAAATTGCATTTTACAACATGAAATGCAACTAAATGATTGCTAAATGACTTTTACGAGAAAAGCATTAGTGCTGTTTGCACTATACTTTCCTTTGTTGTCATATGCCAATAATGGTAGAAATAAGGATAATCCCGATAGTGATAGCTTACAACTATCTTACCCCAAATTTACAGCAAAACCTCTTATTATTCCGGCTTCACTAATGATATACGGAGCAATAGAAACGCTGCTTGCACCTAAATACAGGGGACTAAACTATGCCATAGGTCACGAAGTGATTACTCACAAACCTTCGCAATTCACAATTGATGACATTACTCAGTATGTTCCAGCAGCTAGTGTGTATGTTTTAAATTTGGGCGGAATGAAAGGAAGACATAACTTCAAAGACAGAACAATAATATTAGGTATAGCAAGTCTTTTTACAGCAGCTTCGGTTAATGCGATAAAATATACGGCAAAGGTAGAAAGACCTGATAAGTCTGCAATGAACTCTTTCCCTTCCGGACACACCGCTGTTGCCTTTATGGGGGCAGAATTCTTGTGGCAAGAATATAAAGATGTTTCAATTTGGTATGGCATAGGTGGGTATACGGTAGCAACATTAACTGGAGCTTTTCGGATGTATAACAATAAGCATTGGATAGGAGATGTTGCATTTGGAGCAGGTCTCGGAATTTTGAGTACGAAACTTGCATATTTATTGCATTCAGCTATACAAAGCAAATGGTTAAATAGTAACGGGAACAATCTTGTCTTTTATCCTTATTATAATGGACAACAAGGTGGAATATCAATATCAAAACAATTTTAAACTGATTAAAAAATGAAAACGAAAATAGTAGGTATCTTAATTATTACAGCGCTTTTTACAATGAGCTGTAATTCTTCTCAAAATAGCGAACAGAAGGTATCCTCTGATAAGCAGCACACAGAGGGTGACGGTCACGATCATAGTGCAGAGAATGCTGTATCTCTGCAAAATGACGAACAAAATAAAGGCAGTGAAGACGTATCAGGCGGACACGCCGACGAAATAGTCTTCACTCAAAAGCAGGCTGAAGCAATTGGTCTCAAGACTGAAGTCATAACATTTGCACCTTTCCGAAGTGTGATTAAGACGAGTGGGCAGATACAAGCACCACAAGGTGATGAGCAGACTGTTGTTGCAACTTCAAACGGTGTGGTCTCGTTCTCCAATAAATCAATCGTGGATGGTACTCCTGTAAGAGCTGGTGAATCAATAGTTACTGTTTCGGCTAAAAACTTACAAGAAGGCGATCCTGCTTTAAAAGCAAAAATCTCTTTTGAAACTGCCCAAAAAGAGTACAAAAGAGCAGAAGGACTGGTTGCCGATAAAATTATTTCAGCTAAAGAATTTGAGCAAACTCGCTTGCGTTATGAAACAGCAAGAAATACTTATGAAGCCCAAGCATCTAATGTGACAGCGACTGGTATTCGTGTTACTTCTCCTATAAGTGGTTATATTAAAAACAGACTGGTTAATCAAGGAGAATATGTAACCGTAGGTCAACCGATAGCAACAGTAGCGCAGAACCGACGCTTGCAACTACGAGCAGAAGTATCTGAAAACTACTTCAAGTTTCTAAGAAGTGTGAATAGTGCGAATTTCAAAACCACTTATGACAATGCAATATATAAATTGTCCGATCTTAACGGAACATTGCTGTCTTATGGCAAAGCCTCTAATAGTAATTCATTCTATATTCCTGTAACTTTCGAGTTTGACAATATTGGCGATATTATCCCCGGATCATTCACAGAAGTTTATTTGCTCACTCAGCCCAAAGATAATGTGATTTCAATTCCAGTTTCAGCATTAACAGAAGAGCAAGGTCTTAATTTTGTTTACCTACAAATTGAAGATGACGCATTTAAAAAGCAAGAAGTAACTGTTGGACAGGATAATGGGGAACGAGTAGAAATAATGAAAGGTCTCAAGAGTGGAGACAAAGTAGTTACCAATGGCGTTTATCAAGTGAGACTGGCGGCATCTTCGTCTGCTATTCCTGACGGTCATAATCATTAATAATCCATTAAAGCTACTTGAATCATGTTAAATAAAATAATAAAATTTTCTCTCAATAATCGTCTTGTTGTCCTTGTGTCAGCGGTGTTATTGATGATGGCGGGTGTTTATACCGCTACAAATATGGAAGTCGATGTTTTTCCCGACTTGAATGCTCCGACGGTCGTGATAATGACCGAAGCTAAGGGCATGGCTCCCGAAGAGGTTGAACGCCTTGTTTCGTTTCCTGTGGAGACAGCAGTTAACGGTGCAACGGATGTTCGTAGAGTCCGTTCCTCTTCTACTACCGGATTTTCTATTGTGTGGGTAGAATTTAATTGGGGAACAGATATTTATCGTGCTCGACAGATTGTATCTGAAAAGTTAGCCGTAGTAAAGGATGCTTTGCCATCCAATGTTGGAAATCCAACATTAGGACCACAATCGTCAATTCTTGGGGAGCTAATGTTTGTCTCTCTTACAGCTGACTCGACTTCGTTGCAAGAACTCCGAACAATTGCAGATTGGACTATTCGTCCTCGTGTTTTGGCTACTGGAGGTGTGGCTCAGGTCACAGTTATTGGTGGAGAAATTAAAGAATACCAAATACTTCTGAATCCTGAGAAGATGAAGCACTATGGCATTGGACTAAATGAAGTCTATAGTGTAGTGCAAAATATGAATCAGAATGTAGCTGGTGGTATATTATATGAATTTGGTAATGAATTTATCATAAGAGGTGTTCTTTCGACAAATAAAGTAGAAGCACTTGCTAAAGCTGCGATAAAAACGGTTGATGATGTTCCTGTTTTACTCGAAAATATTGCAGACGTGAAGATTGGCAACCGTACTCCTAAAATGGGCTTAGCTTCTTATCGTACTGAACCTGCTGTTTTGATAACTATCACTAAACAGCCGAACACAAGTACATTGGAACTTACCGAAAAAATGGATCAGACCCTTGCCGAACTACAGAAAACTCTTCCTGCCGATGTAAAGATGTCAACTGATATTTATAGACAGGCAAGATTTATTGAAAGTTCTATCGACAATGTACAAAAATCGCTCTATGAAGGTGGTATATTTGTTGTAATTGTTCTGTTTATCTTCCTAATGAATGTTCGTACTACAGTTATATCACTAGTGACTATCCCTCTGGCTTTGGTGACTTCAATCCTTGCTCTGGAATTTATGGGGCTGACTATTAATACGATGAGCTTAGGGGGTATGGCTATTGCTATTGGCTCTCTTGTGGATGATGCGATTGTGGATGTAGAAAATGTCTTTAAACGACTGCGAGAGAATAGGAATAAGCCTGAAAGTGAACGAAAAACGGTAATGACTGTTGTTTTTGAGGCTTCGAAAGAAGTTCGTATGCCTATTTTGAACTCAACTCTGATTATTATTGCCAGCTTTGTGCCCCTCTTCTTCCTTTCAGGTATGGAAGGACGTATGCTTGCACCGCTTGGAATTGCTTTTATTGTTGCTTTGTGTGCTTCTACTGTTGTAGCTCTAACTCTTACTCCTGTCTTGTGCAGCTATCTGTTGGGTAATCGTAAGAATGAAAACAAGTTGGAAAAGGAACCGTTTGTTGCTCGAAAACTGAAAGAGGTTTATTCAAAGGCTTTATCTTGGACGCTACACCACAAAACAGTGGTATTGTCAGTTACAGGAGCAATGCTAATAGGTTCAATTGTAATATTCTTTAGTTTAGGACGTAGCTTTTTACCTCCGTTCAATGAAGGATCGTTTACAGTAAGTGTCAATACATTACCTGGAATTTCGCTTGAAGAATCTGATAAGATGGGTGGTATGGTTGAAAAGGCTTTACTTACAATCCCTGAGATTCAGACCGTAGGTCGAAAGACTGGACGTGCTGAATTAGATGAGCACGCATTGGGTGTGAATGTGTCGGAGATAGAGGCTCCTTTCACTCTTGGAGAACGCTCGAAAGATGAGGTTCTGATGGAGGTGCGTGAGAAAATGAAAGCTATTCCAGGTATAAGTGTGGAGGTTGGTGCGCCCATCACTCATCGTATTGATGCAATGCTGTCGGGGACAAGAGCAAATATTGCCATAAAATTATTTGGAACAGATCTTAACAAGATGTTCTCTATTGGCAACCAGATTAAAGGTGAAATACAAGGTATTGAAGGTATTGCCGACTTAAATGTAGAACAACAAGTAGAACGTCCTCAATTGAAAATAGAGCCCAAACGTGAAGTGTTGGCTAAATATGGTATTTCATTACCGGAATTTGCTGAAATTGTTAAGGTCATGCTTGCGGGGGAAGTTGTGTCACAAGTATATGAAGGAAATAAATCTTTTGACCTAACTTTAAAGGTGAACAATGAGAGTCGTGAGACAACAGAAAGAATTAAAAATCTGATTGTTGATGCAAAGGGACGCAAAGTGCCTCTAAGCAATATCGCTGAAATTACCTCATCAGTTGGACCGAATACAATAAATCGAGAGAACGTAGCACGTAAGATTGTGATTTCAGCCAATGTCGCTGGTCGTGACCTTTTGGGTGTAGTGAATGATATCCAAAGGATTGTCGATGAAAAGATTGAACTGCCGGAAGGGTATCATATCGAGTATGGTGGACAATTTGAGAGTGAACAGGCTGCGTCACGCACGCTGCTTATAACGTCAATATTCTCGATTCTTGTTATCTTTTTATTATTGTTCAATCAGTTCCGTAGCGTAACCCAGTCGGTTGTTATTTTGCTTAATCTCCCATTGGCGCTTATTGGAGGCGTATTTGTTATATGGTTTACGGGAGGCGTAATCAGTATACCTGTCATCATTGGGTTTATCTCACTTTTTGGTATTGCCACACGTAATGGAATGTTGCTTATCTCTCGTTACAATGACCTACAAAGTGAAGGATTGTCCGCTTTTGAAAGTGTAATATACGGTTCAACAGACCGTCTGAATCCTATTCTTATGACAGCACTAACTTCTGGATTAGCACTTATTCCGCTGGCAATAGGCGGAGATTTGCCCGGTAACGAAATCCAAAGCCCTATGGCTATGGTCATATTAGGCGGGCTTTTCACTTCGACACTACTTAACGGATTTATCATTCCGATTATGTATCTTATGACAAGTAAACGGATTGTCGAAGAGGTTATTAATGATGACGAAATAAAAGAATTACAATCATGAAAAAGTTAATAGTAAGTATAATGGTAATTGTAGCAACAAGTTCACTTTTTGCTCAAAACAATATAAATGATGTATTGAATGCCATTGAGCAGAACAATACAACGCTCAAGGCACTACGTGAAACGTCTGATGCGAAGAAGCTAGAGAATCGAACAGGTATATTTTTGTCTAATCCAGAGATAGGTTTTAACTATCTCTGGGGTAACCCATCTTCCGTCGGTAATCGTCAAGATATAAGTATCAAACAGAACTTTGACATTCCAACCATATCAGGATTAAAAAGCAAAGTTGCAAATCAAAAAAATGAGTTAGTGGAGTGGCAATACAAAGCTGACAGGATGAATGTTTTACTGGAAGCCAAATTGTACTGTCTGGATCTAATTTACTACAATGCGTTACTTAAAGAACTTGCAGTACGCTTAAATTATGCAGAAACAATTGCAGCAGGACAAAAAGAACGATTAGATAGAGGCGAGGGCAATGTCTTGGAATATAACAATGTCCAATTAAATTTATCGTCCATCAAAGGAGAAGTTTCACGTGTTAGAACCGAACGTAATGCGATTGTTGCTCAGTTGAGCAGACTCAATGGGGGTGTAGAATTGGCATTAGGTGATTCTGGATATGAGCAAATAAAACTGCCTATCAACTTCAATGATTGGTTTGCTGTTGCTGAAGAAAAAAACCCTGTGTTATCTTATGTAAAGCAAGAAATTGAATTAAGCAAGAAACAGGTTTCGTTGAGTAAGTCAATGGGACTTCCTACATTCTCAGCTGGATATATGAGCGAAAATGTAGTAGGGCAACGCTATCAGGGTGTTTCCGTTGGTATCTCTATTCCATTGTGGGAAAACAAGAATCGAATTAAACAGTCTAAAGCCACAGTTAGAGCTGCAGAGTCACGACAAGTAGATACAAAACAGCAATTCTACAGTCAGCTTGAAATTTTATATCAACGAACGTTGGGACTGCAAGAAACGGCAACAACCTATCGTGTTTCTTTGTCAAATGCTAATAACAGCCAACTGCTCCAGAAGGCTCTTGATGCAGGACAAATCTCTATTTTGGACTACATTATTGAGATGGGATTGTATTACAATACCATTAATCAAACTTTAGAGGCAGAACGAGATTACCAAAAGGCATTTGCAGAATTATCAGCAGTAGAGTTATAATGAAACGTAGAGATAGAAGAGTCTTGAGTAAGAAAAAAAATGACATCTTAAAAATGACAAAAAAGCCGCCTCGCTTTATTGTAATAATAAGTATTACAATTGGATTGATTGCAGGTTTTGTCTTTTGGTATTTTTTATCAAGGTGTGGAGAGTCAGGATGCACTCTTTCATATTACATTCTTTTTATAGAAATGGTTTGTTCTACCGCCTTTTTTTTAGCTCTTCCATATATAATGTATGCTGATAATGAGTAGAATTGATGTTTTATACAGAAAACTTGACTTACATACAATAAACAAATAAAAATAGAAAAATGAAAATTATAGTAAATGTTTTATTCGTCGTTGCAATAGCATTATTTGCTGTTTCCTGTAATAAAAACGATGTGACTTCATTGGAAAAGGCTAAATCCGATGTGGAATTAAGAGCTCAACAGCTTGGTTTTGAAAATGTTCTGGTGTATCAAACGAAAGTGTCGGAGTTGTGTGTAGCCGGAGATCACTCAAATTGTGATATTTTGAATGATGACACACACCAACCTTGTGCCTATGCGGAACATTCAGGAACTAAGCATGATGGAGCTCATCATAATGGAACAAATCATGGCAAACATGATGGTTCAGGGCATACGCATGGATCTCACAGTAATGAGGGTTGCACAGGTGATAATCAAAATAACAGTCACCATAAATAATTATTTTCAGATAAAATATATGGGAAGGGGTATTATCTCCTTCCCATATACAATAATTTAAACAAAAAAAGATGAGCTTAAAATTTGAATCTAATTCTACTTTACCATAATAAAAAGAGCTTGTTCTTATTGTTTATTAGTATCTTTAAATATTACTAATCAGAGTTTTGTTCATATTTACAATGATGCAGAAACGAACAAGAAAAAATATATTTCTTCTTTATCAATTAGTCCACTATCCATCATTGAAGAGCTCAACACGCTGATACATAGCGTGCATTTCAATCTATTTCACGTATGCAGAAAAGCTGTACACAGGTTGCCATTGAGTATCTTTCCGGGCTTATCAAGTGTGAAAAAGGACATAAAAACATGGAATAAATGATTAAAAATATACACAATTCAGATTACGAACGTTATATTCACTTCTTATCTGTTGGCTCTTGGAGTTATAGCAATGTTAACAACGCAACTCTCAAGGATGCTGATCAGTCTTTACGCACTCAAAAAAAGATTAGCGGTAAACCGACCGGTTTAATTCTTGATGAAACTTCTCATTTGAAGAAAGATAATAAGTCAGTAGGAGTTAAACAACAGTATGCTGGTGTGAGTGGTAAGGTTGATAATTATCAAGTTTCCGTTCATACTTCTTTGAGCAATGATAGTTTTTGCGCATTGGTTGACACCTCTCTTTTTTTGCCTCAAGAATGGGCGCAGAATTCGCAACGCTGCAAAGCAGCGGGTATTCCCACTACGAATCAGAAATATCAAACAAAACCCGAATTAGCTTTAGCACTTGTTAAAAACGCAATCGCTCAGGGTGTCGATTTTGGTTTTGTAGGCGGCGGCTTGTACGGTCACAATGCAGAATTAGCCAGAGCACTTGATCAACTTCCGGGTATATTGTACGTGCTTGACGCACATAAGGATGAGCTTGTTTTCTTAGAGGAACCGAGCTTTAGTATCCCACCTGAAAAAGGTTCTAAAGGAAGAACCCCTATGGTAAGGCAGCCAAATATCACTCCCATTCTGCTTCAAGAGTATGTTAGTAGCTTATCCGACAACAATTTCACCGTAGAGAAGGTTCTTAAAATAGCCGAAGAGTGGAAACAGATGCAAGTGCATACCGTAACAATTTGGCACTGGGATGGGAAAGAAGAAAAAGCGCAGAAAAGAACCTTGATAACAACTCGGGGGGAGAAGCTAAAATTCTCTTTCAGCAACGAGACAAGAGAGACTTACTCCAATAAGGAGTGGGCATACTTTCAATGTAGCAGATATTGGGTGGAGAGATGTTTTGATGATTGCAAAAACGAACTGGGTATGTCAGGGTATCAAGTCACAGGCTGGCTGACTTGGCAACGCCATATGACACTAGTGATGATGGCAAGCTTATATATGCTGAGAATGAAAATTAAAGCACGGGGTCAACTACCGATTTTAAGCGTAAGAGATGCAAGACTATTAATGATAGCAACCCTCTTTGGAACTAGGGTGTTCAATTGGATGTACCCCTATTAACTCAAGTAAGCCAACATTTTGAGTTTCAGCGCCTATGTCATTATAGAACTTGATGATTTCTTCTTCAGTCCTTTCCCAATCGTTAGTCAAAATGCAGCGGTATGTGTACTCTCCTTGAAATAGATTTTGGTGTGAATTCTATCAAGTTTTACAATAGCTTCATTTCAGATGAAGTATGTTATCAGTACCCGTCTTCCATAAAATGGGAGGATGATACTTTACTTATGCAAGAAATGCGGCAATCCCCATTATTGCACAGGAAGATTGCCTTATTCCAGACGTTGCAGCAGGTGTAAATATGATGAAAGCCCAACCTCTGATACGATGTTCGATTTTTGTCGACATATGCACAAGAACCTTTATTGATTGTTGGGCAGCACTAATATAAGTGGATCTTGTGATATAGCCAAATCTTGAGGATGTTATTCATCCTCAAGTGTTTGGATTAAATAAAAAAAACAGTTACGGATTTAAAGTAAAACCTCAAATCCGCAGCTAATTTATAACTGATTCAAATAGCGATTTAATTCACCTAATAGTTCCTACTCGCAGCTTTTCCCCCTGCTTTTCTCCTTGATTTCAGGTTATAGGGCATAGCTTCCCCTTTCCCCAGTTAGCTGAAGGCATAAGTAACTCAAGTTTCGGATTTAGGCTGACATCCTAATTCTAGACATAAAAAAAGCTT
>ERZ1108168.933-NODE-933-length-15908-cov-13.835173_pt1 | contig 15908 bp, 17 predicted proteins | sample MGYA00403704_ERZ1108168 | MGnify/ENA primary metagenome ERZ1108168 (study PRJEB35170, sample SAMEA104062421) | human gut metagenome | biome: human gut; feature: human-associated habitat; material: faeces | place: Denmark | collected 2012-06-12 ...
TCATAATGAAAAGGCTGTAACGCTTTCGGTTATTTCCCTTTTGCGTTACAGCCCCAATATGTGTCATATTTATTTGAATATTGTTTTCTGCAAAATCACATCTATAAAAGGAAATAACATAACGATGGCCATGATGATAAAAAGGATACCGCAAAATTTGATCATAAAGATAGAAAACGAGGTCGGCATTCCATCTTTGACATAGAGGAAATGCTGAAACTCCCAAACTTTCTCAGGATTAGAAAATGCATACCCACCGAACCAGAAACAAAACGCAATGATGAGTACCATAAACATCGTTAAAGTCCCCCTTAAGTTAATCCCTTTTATTTTTATCGCTGTCTTCGTTGTTTTTCAAGGCTTGAATCTGTACGGAGTCAATATAATGCGTGGCATAGCCTTTTTCAATCGAAGCATTCCCATGTTTGCTGAAACAGGATAATTTTCTGTTTTGTTTTCCATTGCTTGTAAACGGTGAATGAAGGTTTTAATTTATTTTTCTTAGCATAGGAGCGAATTTCATGCATGATCAGCGAAAGCTTGCTGAAATAGAGGTATAGACCCGATCCAGTATATCCACGGCCGTGTCGCCAGTTTTTATAATTTGCTTTGGACAGAACCCCGATCTCCATCAGCACATCTACCGGAGTCGTATATCCGCGGACTTTGCATTGGTTAGCCATTGCCGTGTGCACCCGCTTCGTTAATTCCTGATTGTTCATCAATCACCCTAGGCATATTCGTGCATAAACAACGGTTTCCCGCTGAGCGCAAAAGCCTCTTTCGGCGAAGCCACGGTTGTGCCGTAAAGCCGATTGAACAAATCATAATCATTCACCCGCGCCATTGTAAAACCATAATCCTGCCAAGTCACACCCTTGATAATCTTCTCTAAATGTTCATCGGCAGTCGTATGCACAAGGATTTCATTCTTCAGCTGCAGCGCCAGATTCAATAATTTGAACAACGCCACACTGTTGAGATAAATGCACTCCCGCACTTCAATCCCCTGAGCCGTCTGATATAAAGAAGCATAGCCTTGAATCTGCTGGTTCTGATCGTAATAGGCAATCAGCTTTCCGCCCTCGGCATTACATTCCTCCTGCAGATGATCAAAATCCTCTTTCGTGCGCAGATAGAATCCATCAAACCGGCGGACATACGCCGTATACACCTCAAGCAGATCTTCTGATTTAATCTTATAGGTCAGTCCCTCATTGCTGCAGGTGGGAATCTGTGAACGCTGCACCTTATAACGTCTTCGGTAATACACCATCTCAAAGCCAAACTGAATATACATTGATGGATTGTAAGCCTGGATCAGCGTCACCAGTTCACGATGTTCAACCTCATCCAGCACATCATTCATCAGCTCATGCATGCAGCCGCGCTTGCGGTAGGACGGCAGCGTTGCTACCCCCAGAATCATCGAAGTCTGTACGATCCGGCCATTCAGCATGATCGCATGCGGAATCCGCATCAGCGTGGAAACAATATTTCCAGATTCTTTGAGGACCAGCGTATTTTCCGGCTTGTAAAGCGTGCGGAAAAAATAATCCGTATAGCCGCCGTCATCGCCGGCGAACACCTGTTTCCAGATTCCGTAGATCGTCTTTTTTTCCTGAGGCAGCGCTTTACTGATCATAGCTGATTCTCCTTTCCGCAAAGTCGATATTTTTCAATTAAGAATTCAGGATGATAGGCAAGCTTGGCTTGGCGGATATTCTCATGCCCCATATCATCTTCCCGATTGACATACTCCGCCTGATCAAATTCATGGATCAGCCATTCTTTCATGACTGCCTGATATAATCCGCGAATTTCATCATCAGCTTTTTCTATGTTTTCCTGACACATCCGATCACTCAGCCAGGAGCCGATTGCAAACGCCTTCACTTGGCCATCAATGCGGATCAGTCCTCCGCGGTAAGGAATCTGACCGAACAAGGATAAAATTCTGAATACCCCCTGTCGCTCTGCCTGCAGAAACGCATCCGGGTCGTCAGCATGCCATTGTTTCAGAAATTCCACGCATTCAGCAACATTGTCTTTATTGAATGATTCATATTGCCAGCGGCCTTCGTACTCCTTATAAAACGCATTTAAATGATTGCGTTTTTTCTGCAGCTTCTTGCCCGCGAAGGTTTTCAGCTTTTCACACAAGTAGACGTAATCGGCACTGTCGCGGTTTTCTTCCAGACAGGTGTTGGGAAAGGTATCCGCAAACCACTGCGCCGCTTCCTTCGTGAAACAGCTGAGTACAAACGGCAGATGGTAACGCTCAAAGATCGCCTTTGCCGCCAGAATCGCTTCCTTGAAATATTCCGGACGGCACAGCGGCATGTAAATGAACAACGTTCCCTCATGCACGCCTAAAAGCAGCAGCCAGTTTTCATGCTGACACTTAAACAGCGGGTAAGAGTCGATCCACAGGATCATGTTGACTAAGTTGTGATTGCTTTCTTCATACTGGGCCAGCGCTAAATAACGCTGGATCAGTGGGTAATCATCTACGGTAACGGGATCAAAGTCCCTTTGTATCTGACTGGCGTCCATCCTCATCCGTCCTTCTTTCAGTATATTCCGCTTCAAAAACCTCAGGCTGCGATACCCGCTGTTCAAACGGGCTGTCCTGAGTTTGTTCATCAATCCAAATCGAATCCTGATTCTGATCCATCGACGCCCATTGATCGCTCATCGTTTTTGTCATTTTCCGTACCCGAAACAAACCGAATACGCCGAAGGCCACCAACATCACCAGCATTGCCAGAATAAACGGCCAGGCCATGCTGATAAAGGCGATGATCAGCAGAACTGTAAGAATCATCGTTAAAAATCTCATGTTATCACCGGTTTCATTATATCCTAAAAGAACGCAAAAGAGAAAAGTTTTGCAACTCTAACATCAAATTTAAGAATTTCTTTCACTTCGGCGGCGCCTCAGGCTGGCTGAAAGCATCCAAACGATCAAAAAACCGGAGGTCGCAAAGCACAAAAAGGCCAGCCCTACCTCGCCCCGCCGGCGGTTGTACTCCACAACCGAACTGACTGCACTGCGGGCAATGACCGGCTTTGAAGAAGCGGCCTTCAGTTGGGCGGCATACGTGTAGTCGGGATTGGAAATGGAAACGGACGCCGCCCCTTCTTCAACCAATAAACGCTGAACCAACTCTCCATCCGCAAACAGCCAAACGGGAAGCGGCGTGGTTTGGGCGACATGATCATCAATTTCAAAGGTTACGGATGCGGCCTGATTGAGGATTTCACAGGCTCGGGTTTTCCCCGTTTCCGTCAGTTCAATATCAAACAGGGTTACCGGCAGCGATTGTTCGTGAAGCACCACGGTGATCTGTCCCTGATCACAGTTCCATTCTTCCGCCGTATAGGTTAAATTCCAAGACAAACCGGCCAGCTGGATCAATAAAAGAAAAAAAGTCAACTCCATCACCTCTCTAGCAGTATGGTTAAAGTTGGCTTTTTTATGCTGATTCTCTGGGTTTAGGGATCCAAAAAACGTTTATTCCGGAAGCTGTTCCGCAATTTCATGAAGCTTGCCGAAGCGATGCTTCATGCCGGACTTGGACATAGCGACGCCCGTCTGTTTTTCATATTCCGCGCTCAATTCGTTCAGACTGGCTTCCGGATACTGCACTCTCAGCTGAGCCACAGCTTTCAGCTTTTCGTCGAGAAACCGCAGCCGACCGGCTTTTTCAATCCGCGCGATATCGGCCAGCTGCTTCTTCGCCGCAGCCTGACTTTTCATCTCATTGGCCACTTCACAATTATCCAACCGCGTCAGGTTGTTGCGGAAATCCCGATGGATGCGGATATCCTCAAACTTCATCAGCGCTTCATAAGCCCCGACACAGCGCAGAAAATCAGCGATTTTATCAGCCGCTTTCAGATACACTACATACGCTGTCCGACGGGAAATCACTTTGGCCGGCATATCAAATTTATGCATCAGCTTCTGAATGAACAAAGCGTGCGATTCATCATTGGTAACAATTTCCAGATGATAATTTGTCTTTTGCGGCGAGTTGACCGAACCCATCGCCATAAAAGCTCCTGCCAGATAAGCTCTGGCACAGCATTCCTTCTGAACTAATTTGCGGGTCGGATGATTCTGCAAGCCGTGATCCGTAAACAAGCCCAGATCATTCAGAATCTCCGTTGTTTTATTCAGCACCTGTAAACGATAGATGTTATTTTTCTTTAAGTTCATCTTTTTGATGACGGATAAGTCCGTTTCAACCGTATAGTTTTCCTTCAATAATTTAAGAATCCGTTTCGCTGTTGAGGCATTCTCCGTCTTAATCATTAGCGACATGCCCTGAGCATTGATCGTCAGACTGGAGCACAGCTGCACCAAAGCAGAAAGTTCCGCCTTCTGGCAGCAGGTTTTCAGCTCATTTTGAGCAATTTCGGATTTGACTTCTGTGGTAAATGACATACTTACTCCTTCAATTTCGCTAACAGCTGCTGCAGACTGCGGCGGATTTTATCGGCATCATGGCGGACGAGTTCATCGCTGAAATCGAGCAGGGAAACTGGGGTGACCCGATAGGCATGCTGATCCTGAACCATTTTAACCGGTCTTCCGCCCTCCGCCGCATAACGGGTTAAAATTGTTTCTGGTATCGGATCCTGGGCAAACAGCACTTCATTAATTTTAGCACCATGACGAATCAGGGCGTCGACATGATCTTCCATCGTAAAATCATCCGTTTCCCCTGGCTGACTCATCGCGTTGCACAGGTAAACGCCGTAAGCGTGCGATTGATGAATCGCTTCGGCAATTTCCGGAATGATCAGATTCGGCAGGATGCTGGTGAAAATACTGCCGATCCCGTAAACGATCAGATCCGCTTCCTGGATCGCATGGACAGCCTTTTCCGAGGCCTTGACTGGTTCCTGATAAAACACGGTATCGATCCGATTATTCATATTCGGAATGTTGGACTCCCCGCGGACGATCGTTCCATCCGCCATTCGGGCGAACAGCGTGATCACCTGGGTTGTAGCCGGGATAATATCGCCGCGTACATTCAGCACCTTGGACAAGATCCCGATGCTTTCCAGAAAGCTTCCGCAGCTTTGCGTTAACGCCGTCAGAATCAGGTTGCCGAGATTATGTCCCATTACGCCCTGATCTGCTTGTTGGGGATCCGCTTCCCCTTCAAACCGGTATTCCATAAGATTTTTCAATAACGTCTCTGATTCCGCCAGCGCGATCAGGACGGCGCGAATATCCCCCATCGCCGGGATATGAAACTGACGCCGCAGCCGACCGGTACTGCCGCCGTCATCCGCTACTGTGACGATCGCTGAAATTTGAATATCCTGAATAAACTTAATCCCGCGCAGAATGACCGATTGGCCATGCCCGCCGCCGATGACGACCACTTTCAACGGACTATTGTTCATCTAATTCCCGCTTATCGCGGTGTTCTTTATAACAGTTATATTGAATTTTATAGTGGTCATACAGGAAATTCGTGATCGAAACAGAGCGATGCTGGCCGCCGGTACAGCCAATCGCCACAGTGAAATGATTCTTGCCTTCCTTAACATATTCCGTAAACGCATAATCAAGGAATTCCAGCAGACGTTTGATAAATTCCTGAGTTTCCGGTTTATCCATGACATAATGATAGACCTGCGGATCATCGCCGGAGTACGGCCGAAGCTCCACTTCCCAATACGGATTAGGCAGAAAACGCACATCGATCATCAGATCCGCGTCCAGCGGCACGCCATGCTTATAGCCGAACGAAATGAAGCTGATCGAAAAGACCGGCGCGCTGCTCAATGAAAAATATTTCTCGATCTTCTGCTTCAGTTCCGAAGCTTTTAAAAACGTCGTGTCCACTAACAGAAAGGCGGTATCTTTATAATTCTGAAACATCTGCCGCTCCACGCTGATCGCTTCCTCCAGCGTATTGCACGCGTTGGAGATTAAAAGCGGATGCGTCCGCCGTGTTGATTTATAGCGGTGCAGCAGTTCTTCATTGGATGCATCCAGAAACAGGACGCGCACATCCATGTCCTCACCTTCAAAGGCTTTGAGGAATTCCGGAAAATCTTTCGCGGACGTTGCCAACGCTAAATACGAATAACGCGGATCGGTACTGTTTTCGATCAAATCCACCAACAGACTTAACAGCTGAACCGGGAACTGGTCGATGCAGTGATATCCCATATCTTCCAAAACGCTGGTTGCGCTTGTTTTGCCTGCTCCGGACATCCCGCTGACCAGGATAACCCGTTTTTTCTTCATCTCGATCACCTCTTGTTTTGTTAGCTGTATTTTACCACAGCCCCTGGCGGTTCTCAATCGGGAACCCCCTTGTTTTTCTGAATCTGACTTTTCACGGCCTTTCTTGACGCACAGGGAAGCCATCTTTTCTATCGTATGTCCTGTCATCAATTCAATGTTTGCTTTTGCCCGATTTCTGTTTCTCTTTGACGGAACCAAGGGTGATCCAAGGAAGCAGAAACAAACGCTTCACGCAGTTTTTCCAAACACAATCCAACCTTTTTATTCTTCTGTTTCCTTTGTATAATTCTCTTAAAGGAGTGAAGATGATGAAGCGTATAATCAAATCGTTACGAAAAATAATGCATTTCCTCTTGCTGACAGTGACCGCTTATCTGTTTTTAACTCCCTTTCAAAACACACTTTTTGTCGATGATCTTTCCAGACTAAACCTGGATGCTTATCAACGATATGTCAGAAATCAAAATTTTTATAAAAATCTTGAGGAATCGGATTATCATCATTTCGCTTTTCAGATGGATCAGGAGAATAAAATTGATGCCTTTATCCACAGCTTAACTCCTGTTTCAAGAAATGGCTTCCGTTACGGTGACATGCTTTTGGCCAACAGAGAATTTCCCGCAATCAACAGCACCGGCCTTTATCTGAGCAATCAAGAAACTTTGTATTTCCTGACCCCTGCTCAGTTTCATTATCATGGAAAACCGACAATCCTTGTCATCAAGCAGAAAATAGTGGCAGAACAAACTCAATTCATAGAAGCGGTTTACTATACGAGCTCTCTGGACATCAAACAATTTTGGCTTTCCTTAGAAAATTTCAATTCTAATCTTGTCCCATTTTCGGATTCACCGTGATTATCCGAAATTCTTTGATGTTCCTGACTTCCTTAGCATTATCCTACTCTTCAATTTGGATCTGTTTTAACAGTGCTTCCACCTGTTTGCGCTGCGCGATCCCGCGGCTGAAGGCCGTTGCCGTACCACAGGCTGCTGCCCAGCGCAGACTTTCCTCAAAGGATGCAGATGGGTTTTCCAACGAAGCTAAAAATCCGGCGACCATCGAATCCCCGGCGCCCACCGTGCTGATCATTTCGCCAGACAGCGGTAATTGACGGTACAAGCTGCCATCCGCAGCAAATAAAACTGAACCCTCTGCCCCCATCGATACTAGGACATGCTGAGCACCCAGCTGACGCAGCTCCTGAATTTGATCCTCTAAGGAAGCTTGGGGATTGGATACCATCTGCCGGAGCTCAGCTAAATTCGGTTTGATCAGAAACGGATGAAACCGCAGCGTCTTTTTCAGCAGATTTCCTTCCGCATCCACGACGACGCGAATGGTGGAATCTTCCAGCTGGGAAAGGATCTGTTCATAGATTGATTCCGGTAAAGTCGGCGGTACATTCCCCGAAAGCACCAGCGTATCCTGAGGATGGATGCCGCGAATTTTTTCCAACAATGCTTCCCTTTCTGCAGCACTGACCGCAGGACCGCGGCCATTGATTTCCGTTTCCTCCTCAGCGCTGATCTTGACGTTGATCCGTGTCTGTCCTTTTTCACAGCGGATAAAATCCGCCGTGATCGCCTGCGCCTGCAGCTGACGAATCAGTTCCTCGCCGGTAAAGCCGGCCGCAAAGCCCAAGGCGGTTGTCGGTACCTTCAGCTGCGCCAGCATCAACGATACGTTAATCCCTTTGCCGCCGCCGATCAACGCTTCACGGATACAGCGGTTGGTTTCACCCAGTTTTAAAGATTCAACGGTGCAGTAATAATCCAGCGCCGGATTTAATGTGACGGTATAAATCATAGAATTCCTCTTTTCCGTTTCGATGATCAAGCAAACGCATTTGAAAAAACCTGAACCGGATAAGGGTTCAGGTTCGGCAGCGAAAGCTTAAGCGAAATGCAGTTCGTAGCTCATTTCAGCAACATGGCTGATCGTCTGATAAACAGAACAATATTTTGTCGCCAGCTCAAAGGATTTGCGTACTGCCTCTTCCTTCTGTGTCCCGCGAATCGTCACAGTCAGATGCACGGTTTTTAACGTGGTCGGAACTTCTGTCCGTTTTTCACCTTCCACAACAATCTCCGCACCTTCGATTGCGATTCGTTTCTTTTCCAATATGCCTAAGAATGTCACATACAGGCAAGAGGCCAGCGCCCCGTAAAGCATGTCGTAAGGCGCAGCGGAACCGGGTTCCCGGCCAATTTTAACAACGCCTTCATCTAACTGCAGTTCACCATGAAATCCATTCTCAAACCGAATTGCTCTTGATGCCATTTTTTATTCCTCCTTTACGTTTCCCGATGTTCCCGCTTCAAGGGAATCCGCGAAACGTTCTCTCTTTTTATCTATGCAGAAATCTTGCCTCAGATCCATTAATGTTTGATTTGATGGAAGGCCTGCTGAGCGGCAATCGCGCCATCATTGGCGGCAGTCACAACCTGACGCAGCGTTTTTGCCGTCGCATCGCCCACCCCGTAAATCCCCGGACAAGCAGTTTCCATATTGTTATTCACAAGGATATAGCCATGATCGTCGAGAATTCCCAAATCCTGCGCAAACTCCGTGCAGGGATCCGCGCCAATATACGGGAATACCGCTTTGGTGTCCAGCGTTGTCAGCTTCCCATCATGAACATTTTTTAAGACGATGCCGCCGACCTTGCCATCCAAATCCAGAATTTCCACCGGAACATGACTGCGGATAATATCAATCTTCGGATTCTGTTCGATCGCCTGCTGAATAATCGGCTCGGCCCGGAACACATCACGGCGGATCACAATATGAACTTCACTGGCAAACTGCGTTAAATACAACGATTCTTCCAGCGCTGAATTCCCGCCACCGATGACGGTCACCGGCTGATTGCGGAAGAAACTGCCGTCACACACCGCGCAATAGGATACCCCCTTGCCGGTCAGTTCTTTTTCATTCGGTATGTTTAACAGCCGTTCTCGGGTCCCGGTTGCAATGATCACAGCCGCAGCGGTATAAATCTGACCATCAGCGCAGACAACCTGCTTGATTGGACCCCCGATAATTTTTTCCACGTCGCCATACAGATATTCGGCCCCGAAGTGCGTGGAATGCTCGAACATCTGATAGGCCAGATCCGCCCCATTGATTTCCTTAATTCCCGGCCAATTCTGAATTTCATAGGTCTTGATCATCTTGCCGCCGGGCGCCGCTTTTTCCAGCATTGCGGTTTTTAAGCCTGCCCGGCTGGCGTAGACCGCGGCAGTCATGCCGGCAGGTCCGGCTCCGATAATGATTACATCATATTGCTGGTCCACGTCAAATCCTCCTTTACCAGAATTTCGATCTGCCGCAGATCATCAATGATCCGATTCGGTTTTTCATTTTCAAGCTGTTCCCGGCGCTCCGGATTAAACAGATAACCGACGGAGAAAACACCGGCATTGCGGGCGGCCTGAATGTCCATCGGACTGTCGCCAACATAGATCACGCTGTCATGGCCTTCGTTCATCATCCGGCAGGCTGTCAGAATGCCCTCCGGATCCGGTTTTCCGTTTTTCACTTCATCCTGACCGATGATCACATCAAAATAGCCCTCCATCTGATTCAAGGTCAGACCCAGCAGCACCATTTCCTTGATTTTGGTGGAAACAATGCCCAGTTTATAGCCCTCTGCTTTTAAATAGTCCAGCATTTCCACAGCGCCATCCATCGGCTTAACCAGATCCGCGTGGAAGGCACGGTTATGTTCACGGTATTCTTTTGTCAGCTCATCAGCATCCTGATCGGGGAAATACTCGGCAAACATGGCTTTCAGGGAAGGCCCCAGCACTGCCAGCTGCTTATCCCGGGTAAATTCTTCTTCAGTTCTGTATTTTTTAAACAGTTCGCGGTAGCTCGCCAAAATCGCCGGCTCTGTGTTCAGCAGCGTTCCGTCTAAATCAAACAAAATAACGGGTTTTGGATTTTTCATCAGTTTGCGGAAAACCCCCAGCATGCCTAACAGACCTACGACGATAAAGATCACTGAAATGACCTGTGCCATCCGCAGTCTTCCTAACATCAGACTGTCTGTCCGCAGTCCTTCAACGACAAGCCGGACCGCGCCGTACCAAAGCATATAGGCGTAAACTCCATCGCCGCGCTTCGGCTTAGAGAACTTTTTATACACAAAAACGATCAAAATGAAGCCCAAGATATCGCCGACGCTCTCATAAAAGAACGTAGGTTCCCGATAAGCTCCCTGAATGAACATCTGATTTTTAAACCATTCCGGATAAAACCGATAAAAGGATTCGCTGACTGTCCTGCCGAAAGCCTCCTGATTGATGAAATTGCCCCAGCGGCCAATTCCCTGCGCCAACAGCACATTCGGCACGATCGCGTCGGCCATCCGCATAAAATTAATCTTGTGTTTATGGGCATACCAAAGTCCAAACAGCACCCCGCCGAACAAGCCGCCCTGAATTGCCAGACCACCCTCAAACGTATAAAGAATATGGAGCGGATTGGCCAGATAATATTCCAGATTGTAGAAGGCGCAGTACCACAGTCTGGCGCCGATCAGCCCGCAAATCAGGCAGCCCAAAAACAGATCCTCCGCTGTTTCTGCTTTGTATCCCATCTTTTTGATTTCCTTGACGCAGAATGAATACGCCAAAACGGCTCCGCAGAGAATGATCACCGCGTACCACTTAATAGACAGACTTCCGATGGCAATAAAAGTCTGCGGATCAGGAAAAAACTGCATTGTTGATTACTCCTTTTCTTTTTCAGGGAGTACGGCATTGGCTGCATTCTGCCGCTCAATGTAGTCGTACACCCGGTTCTCAAATGCTTTCGCGCTGTCAAATCCCATTTCTTTCAAACGGAAATTCGTGACTGCTGATTCAATCAGCACAGCAATCGTCCGGCCTTCCTTCACCGGCAATACGATCTTCGGCACATCCACTTCCAGGATATGCATAAACTGTTCGGTTTCAATTCCAACCCGGGCATATTCGGCGTTGGAATCAAACTTTTCCAGCGAAACGACCAGGTCAATCTGAGCTGAAGGCAGCAGCGCGCTGGCGCCGAACATCTTCGCCACATCGATGATGCCGATACCGCGGATTTCCAGCATGCCCTGAAGCAGTTCCGGGGAATGTCCGATGATGCTATTGTGGACACGCACGACATCTACGCGGTCATCCGCCACCAGAATGTGACCTTTGCGGATGAGTTCCAGCGCTGTTTCACTCTTGCCCATCCCACTTTCGCCGCAGATCAGCACACCTTTGCCATACACGCTGATCAAGACGCCGTGAATGCTGTCCGACGGCGCCAGACGTTCATCCAAAAAGCTGATCAGATCCACCATCAGCCGGGAAGTTGTCATGGCGGTGCGGAAGATCGGAAAATTTTTATATCCCGCAACCTCCAGCAACACCGGCGGACATTCACGATGATGGGTTAAAATAATCGTCGGCGTGTAGCCGTCGGTCAGCTGCTCAAAACGCTCCCGCTGAATTTCCACGGAAAGCGTATCGATGTACGCTTGTTCTTTATCTCCGATGATGACGATCCGGCGTGGTTCTGTATGTTTGTAAAAACCTGCCAGTTCCAGTCCCGGACGGTTGACGTCCGGAACGATCACCCATCGATTCAGCGATTCCTCATTGCCGCTGAGCTGTTCAAATTTGAAGTAGTTCTGCAGCTCGCTGATCATAACCTTGCCTTCGTATTCCATAGCCTCATCCTTTCTCAAGCATGGATTTCAGATATTGGCCAGTGTAGCTTTTTTCCACTTTTACGATCTGCTCCGGGGTGCCTTTGGCGATAATCGTACCGCCCTGATCGCCGCCTTCCGGACCAATATCAATAATGTAATCGGCGCATTTAATCACATCGAGATTGTGCTCGATGACAATGACCGTATCTCCATTATCGACGATTCGCTGTAAGACCGCAAGTAATTTTTTAACGTCATGCGTATGCAGACCGGTTGTCGGCTCGTCCAGGATGAAGACGGTCTTGCCGGTCGCCTTGCGCTGCAGCTCGCTGGCCAGCTTCACGCGCTGAGCCTCGCCGCCAGACAAAGTGGTTGCCGGCTGGCCAAGCTTGACATAGTCCAAGCCGACGTCATGCAGTGTCTGAAGCTTGGATTTGATTCGGTGAATCGAGGAGAAGAACTCAATCGCTTCTTCCACCGTCATTTCCAGCACATCGTAAATATTTTTGCCTTTGTAGGTAACCTGCAGCGTTTCTTCATTGTACCGCTTGCCATGACATTCCTCACACGGAACATAAACATCCGGTAAAAAATGCATGGAAATGCGTTTCACCCCGTCGCCCTGACAAGCTTCGCAGCGCCCGCCTCGAACGTTGAAGGAAAACCGTCCTTTGTCATAGCCGCGCAGCTTGGCTTCCGGAGTCTGGGTAAACAGATCCCGGATATCATCAAAGACGCCGGTGTAGGTCACCGGATTGGAGCGCGGCGTACGGCCGATCGGATCCTGCGAGATCTCGATGACTTTATCAAGATTTTCCAAGCCGAGAATGGCCTTGTGCTTGCCCGGCTTGATGCGGGTACGGCCTAAGGAATGCTGCACCGCTTTGCACAGGATTTCATTGACCAATGAAGACTTGCCGCTGCCGCTGACGCCCGTTACGACCGTCAGCGTACCCAATGGGAACTTCACATTGACGTTTTTCAGATTGTTCTCCTGCGCGCCCTTGATTTCCAGAAATAAGCCGTTGCCTTTGCGGCGTTTTTCCGGTACGTCGATCTTTTTGCGTCCGCTGAGGTATTGACCGGTAATCGAGCTTTCGCACTGCATGACCATCTGCGGCGTACCGCTGGCGATCACCTCACCGCCATGCACGCCCGCACCCGGCCCGATATCGACAATCCAGTCGGATTCCATCATGGTTTCTTCATCATGCTCGACAACGATTAAGGAGTTGCCCAGATCGCGCATATTTTTCAAGGTTCTGATCAGCCGCGCATTGTCGCGCTGATGCAGCCCGATTGAAGGTTCATCCAGAACATACAAAACGCCGGTCAGCTGCGAACCAATCTGCGTTGCCAGCCGAATCCGCTGCGCTTCACCTCCGGATAAAGTCCCGGCCAGCCGGTCCAAAGTCAAATATTCCAATCCAACATCCTTTAAGAATGTTAAACGGCTGACGATTTCCTTAATGACTAACCGCGCAATTTCCGCCCGCATGGGATCAAGCTGTAAATTCTTCATAAAATCCAGCGCCTGAATGACAGACATCGTTGTCCATTCATAAATGTTCTTGCCGCCCACACGCACGCTCAGCGCCATCTCATTCAGACGCTTGCCGCCGCACTTCGGACAAGGGGATTCGGCCATGAACGAGGCATACCATTCCCGCGACATCGTTGACGTTGTTTCAACAAAACGCCGCTCAATCAACGTTTTTACCCCTTCGATGTAATCATTGCGGCTGAAGCGGTTGCCGGATCGGGAAGCGATGCTGTAGGCAATCGGTTCTTTGGAACCATACAAAACGATTTCCAGTTCTTCCGGCGTAAAATCCTGAATTGGTTTATCCAGATCAATATGATAATGCCGGCACAGCGTATTAAATGTCTGCCATTCAATATTCTCCGTGTCCACAATATTCTTGTAGTAAACAATGCCGCCCTTGCGGATCGACTTGGAACGATCCGGAATTAGATAGTCGACGTCCACCCGCTGGGTAATGCCCAACCCCTTACATTCGTCACACGCGCCCAACGGCGAGTTAAACGAAAACAACCGTGGTTCCAGACGCGGCACGGAGAAGCCGCATTTCGGACAGGAATAGTTCTGTGAAAACAACAGTTCATTTTCTCCCGCCAGCACAACAACGATGCCGTTAGCCAGCTTGAGCGCCGTTTCCAGAGAATCATGCAGCCGGGAACGAATCCCGTCATTCTTGACGATTCGGTCAACGACAACATCAATGGAATGCTTCTTGTTCTTCTCTAACGGTTTGACTTCTTCCAGCAGAATCATCTGACCATCAACCCGAGCCCGCAGATAGCCATCCTTCAGCAGCTTTTCAAAAACATCTTTAAACGTTCCTTTTTCCCGATGCGCAACCGGCGCCAGGATTTCCAGACGCGTCTTTTCCGGCTGTTCCATAATTCGGTCCACCATCTGGGTAATCGTTTGAGAAACGATCGGTTCATTGTGGACCGGACAATAAGGGACACCCACTCGGGCATACAAAAGCCGCAGGTAATCATAAATTTCAGTTACCGTACCGACAGTGGATCGCGGATTATTGCTCGTTGTCTTCTGATCAATGGAGATGGATGGCGATAAGCCTTCAATCAAATCCACATCCGGTTTCTCAACGCCGCCTAAAAACATCCGCGCATAAGCGCTTAACGATTCAACATACCGCCGCTGACCTTCCGCATAGATCGTATCAAACGCCAGCGATGTCTTCCCGGAACCGGACAATCCGGTCATAATGACCAGCTTATCCCGCGGAATCGTCAAATCGATATTCTTAAGGTTGTTCTCACGCGCGCCTTTAATAATAATTTTATCATGTTGCATGTTCTTACACCTCGCTTCATATAGCTTTCCCAAGAGTGCTTCTATTGTACATCATTCTTAAAAAAAATGCTTGGGAATGGCTACTTCTTCCTTATTATAAGGGGAGTTCACCGCCCTAGCAAGCTTTTCTTGAACGAAATTCAAGTGAAATTAGAAAATTTCAGCATTCCTTCTTAAAGACATCAGCTTTTCGTCACCTGTTCGTGATAAAATAAAAAAGAAAAAAGGAGGCTGCCATGAAAAGCGCTGAAGAACGAAAGCAACAATCCATCGCTTTGCTGAAAGAGCAGGGTGTGCCTTATATCGAACATTTGCCGGGAATTGAAACGGCGGATGAAGTCCGGCTACGCAGTGCTGAGGAAATCGCTCGGCGCGCGATCTGCTGTCTGATCACCATTCAGCTGGCCTGCGACCTGCAGAATCAACAGGAGGTAGAAGACTCCCGGCTGTTTATGACCGGACTTCTGGATCGCTTTGGCGTCCGGCTGTTTCTGACAGAAAAAGAAAAAGCCATTTTTGAAGGAACGGCTAGTGAACAGGACTGGGTCAACATGGTCTGGAAATATGAGGCCTACTGGCCTTTGATCTGGGCCTTGGGACTGATTGATTCGCTTGATTTCCCGGATCAGATCTGCGATTGCCAGAAAGCGATTGAGGTCGTCAGCACCAAAGCTACATTTGATGAATTCATGAAGGATACCTCACTGCGTTCCATTGAGGAAATTCTCGACGCTGCGGACTTGATTTTCCGCTACGATTGGGCTTGTGTTGACGCCAGGATTAAAGGCGAACCCGCTCCGGCAGGATTAAACAGCGAAGTCGTTTATGAACGGCATTGGGGCTTGAACTGGCTGATTGATGCCGATCAGCAAAATGACTGGGATCACGTCAGCTGCAACACCTAGTTCTCATATTTTCCATAATTGGAGAGGCGGAAATAATTTTCGCTGAAGTGACCGAGCGAATGCCCATTCTCAGTGAAACGGCGGTCCGTCTTTTCGATTACTGCTCAAGGATTTTGACGCATTACAAGAAAGGGGCTGTAACGCAAAAGGGAAATAACCGAAAGCGTTACAGCCTTTTCATTA
>ERZ1108168.959-NODE-959-length-15330-cov-14.213617_pt1 | contig 15330 bp, 8 predicted proteins | sample MGYA00403704_ERZ1108168 | MGnify/ENA primary metagenome ERZ1108168 (study PRJEB35170, sample SAMEA104062421) | human gut metagenome | biome: human gut; feature: human-associated habitat; material: faeces | place: Denmark | collected 2012-06-12 ...
TATATATTAATAAGTTTAACTTAATGAAAAATATAATAAAAATTCTCAATTAATAGAAAAGGATATAAAATTAAATTTTTTTATGAAAAAAATTATATCCTATAAAACTAGATAAAATCTAACTTAGCAAGCATTTTAAGTTATAAAAACAAGATAATGAGAACACAATTGAGAAAAAAGGGTTTACACGAAAAAGTGGTTGTGCTAATATCACCGTACGAGAAGTAGCAAACACATGAAATGAAGAACTTCGATGTAGAATGTGGCGAGGAAACGTGGACACTCCCAAAGATTCTTAATCTGAAGAACTGAGTAGAATGTGAATGTTATGACTTGTAACATTTTATTTTCTATTTTTTTCAGAAAGAAGGAATTTAACTATGAAAAAACAATTCGCAGCAATCTTTGCAGCAACAGCAGTATTGGGTGTAACTACTGCATTCGCAGCTAACCCATTCTCCGACGTAACTCCAGATTCTTGGGCATACCAAGCAGTTTCTCAATTGGCTAACGCTGGTGTTATCAATGGTTACCCAGATGGTACTTTCAAAGGCCAAAATAACATCACTCGTTACGAAATGGCTCAAATGGTAGCTAAAGCTATGGCTAATCAAGACCGCGCTAACGCTGAACAACAAGCTATGATCAACCGTTTGGCTGATGAATTCTCCAACGAATTGAACAACTTGGGCGTTCGTGTAGCTCGCTTGGAAGACCGCGTTGGTAATGTAAAAGTTACTGGTGATGCTCGTCTTCGTTACAAAGATGCTGAACATGCTAAATCCAAATTTGACGCTCGTGCACGTGTACAATTCAACGCAAAAGTAAACGATCGTACAGACGCTGTAGTTCGTTTGACTTCTGGTAACTTCGAATTAGGCAATTCTGAAAATGAAGATAAAGCAGATGCTACAATTGACCGCGCTTATGTAAACCATAAATTCGGCGAACGCGTATCCGCTAAAGCTGGTCGTTTCGGTCAATCCTTCGGTGGCGGCTTGATGTTCGACGGCACATTCGACGGTGCTCAATTGAATGTTGGCAACGATAAAATTAATGTACAAGCTGCATACGGTTACATGGTATCCGGTGATAATGGTAGAATTGTTGCCAATAATACCAATGGTAACGAATTAACAAAAGATCAAAATGTAACTAACACATATATTGGTTTAACTGGTAAAGTAGGTAAACACACTATGGTAGGCGGTTTCTACGACCGTGTAAATCAAGATACTGATAATGGTTACAAAAACATCTATGGCTTCAATGCTGATGCTAACTTCGACAAAGTTTGGGTTGGTGGCGAATGGTTGAAAGATTCCCATGTAGACGACTCTCAAGCTTGGACTGCAGGTCTTGGCTTTGGTAACTACGACATCAAAAAAGCAGGTACTTGGGGCGTAAAAGGTCAATACTTCAACCAAAAGAAAAATGCACCAATTGTAGATACTACTTATAATCAATTCTACACTACAGATGCTAAAGGTTGGATGGCTTCCGTTGACTATGCATTGCAAAATAACGTTGGTTTATCTGCTAACTATGGTTTCGACTGGAAAACTCAAGATGGTACTGACAAAGGTGACTTTTACCGTGCAGACCTTAACTACAAATTCTAATTTGATAGTTAATTATATGAAAGAGACTTCTTCGGGAGTCTCTTTTTTGTGTTTAATATAAAGTTAAATGAAAATTATATGAAGTGTTTATTATAGTGTTTTATTAATATTATACAATTGATTAAGAAATAATAATTAATTGATAATAGAGGATTTTGCATTTAATGAAAGTTTTATGACTATACTTTCTAATCATTATTAGAGTTCTTACCGCTAATTTCTATCTATATAGCCACTATTAATGGTATAATAAAGAGTATTTAAAATTTTTATAAAGGAGGCAAACATGAATCCTTCTTTTTCTCATATTAAAATGGTTGCCATTGATTGTGATGAAACCTTGGTACGCAGTGATAATACTGTATCTGACTATACAGTAGATGTGTTACATCGTTTACAGCAAAGGGGCATCGTTGTTACCATTGCTACGGGACGGATGTATCAAACGGCAAAGCCTATTGGTTCTGCTTTAAAGCTTGGTAATGTACCCATGATTTTGTTCTCTGGAGGACTCATTCAAGAATTAGAAACAGGGTGTAAACTATTTGAGCAGACCGTTTCTGTTGAGGCTGTACAGCGTATTTATGAATTAGCAAAACAATATGATTGGCATATACAATCCTATATAGATGATCATTTGCTATGTCATCATAAAACATGGCAGTCCGATCTCTATGAAGTTCAAACGGGAGCGAAAGCAGAGTTTTTAGGTGATGGGTTATATACTTTAGAGTCTGAACCAAATAAGCTAATCGCTATTGATACAGTAGAGGGGATTGATCAAATTATTGATACTTTGACTCCTGAAGTGGGCGATTTGGTTAATCTAGTTCGTAGCCAAAAAGACTTTTTAGAAATCGTTGCCCTTAATGTGTCAAAGGGGCGTGCTTTGACACAACTAGCTTTAGATAATCATATTAGTTTAGAACATATCGTTTCTTTTGGTAATGCAGAAAATGATATTTCTATGCTACGTAAAACAGGTTACTCTGTAGCTGTTGAAAACGCTACAGATCATGTAAAATCTGTGGCTCATACAATTTGTGGCCATCATAATGACGATGGAGTAGCCCATTGGATTGAAGATAATCTTTTATAATGGAGTAAAACTATGGAAGCATTTCGTTTGTTAATAGTTACAGGTATGTCAGGTGCCGGCAAAACTCAAGTATTGCAAGCTTTAGAAGATATGGGGTATTTATGTATTGATAATATTCCCCCTGTGCTGATTCCTAAATTAAGTGAAATTTGCCGACAAGGTGGAGAACGGACTAATCGCGTTGCTCTTGTTGTAGATATTCGGGGGGGCGAATTTTTTGAAGCTCTTTCTTCATCTTTAGATACATTAAAAGATATGAAGGTAGATTTTGAAATTGTATTTATGGATGCTACAGATGAGACTTTGATTCGTCGATATAAGGAAAGTCGACGGAGTCATCCATTGGCTCCTAATGGGCTAATTACAACAGGGCTAAAAAAAGAACGCCAAATTCTTAACTCTGTGCGCCATAAAGCAGATTTTATTATTGATACCACTAATATGAAGACGGCTAGCTTGAAAGAGTATTTAAAAACGCGCTTTGCTCAAGTTGATGAAGCTCATGGTATGGCGATTACTGTAGTGAGCTTTGGTTTTAAGTATGGTATTCCTCTCGATGCAGATATGGTATGGGATGTTCGTTTTCTACCTAATCCATTTTATATTCCTGAGTTTCGTCATAAAACAGGTCGTGTGAAAGCAGTGAATGAATATATCCATTCCTTTGAAGTAACCGAGGAATTTAAAAAACGTTACTTTGATACCATGGACTTCCTTGTACCAAATTATGAACAAGAAGGGAAATCTCAGTTTATTGTGGCAGTAGGTTGCACAGGTGGTATGCATAGATCTGTAGCTATGGCAGAGGCTCTATACTCCCACTTGTTAGAAAAAGGATATCGTGTAACTGTTGAACATAGAGATATGATGAAAAATAATGTAGAAGAAGATTATAATCCTCATGAAATTATAACACTTGATAACTAGGTAGGGGGGATTATGTTGCGAAAAGGATGGTTCCGGTGGCTAATTCCGGGTCTAAATATAAAACGTTGGCTTGCCCTATTTAGTTGTGGTGTAGGTCTTTTAATTATTGGTATTTCTTTGATTTTTAACTATCAATGGCTTGCGGTTCTTGAAGATATTGTACTTGCCTTTTCCTATAATATGACGGGCTTTTACAATTATAATGTACTCATTGCTGTAGGGACTGTAGTATTATCGATTGGTGCTGTATTAATGCTCATCGGTACGAGTAAAGTTATTAAAACGATTATTCGTGCGGTACTACCTAATCCTGACAGCAAGGTATCGGATATTATTTTTCAAAATATCCGACTCGATAAGGGCCCAAAAATTGTAGTAATCGGTGGTGGTACGGGCTTATCAAATTTATTGCGTGGTTTAAAATCACATACATCAAACCTATCTGCGATTGTAACTGTCGCTGATGATGGAGGTTCTTCTGGTCGCTTGCGAGAAGACTTTCAAATGATAGCTCCTGGTGATTTGCGAAACTGTTTAGTATCATTAGCTGAACAAGAAGGAGTAATGGAGAACTTATTCCGTTATCGTTTCGATGGTGAAAATGAGCTTTCTGGGCACAGTTTTGGTAATCTCTTTATCACTGCGCTTGCTCAAGTTTATGATGGAGATATTGAAGAAGCTCTTGAAGCGGCTAGTAAATTGTTGCGTGTCCGTGGTCGTGTAATTCCTTCCTCTACAGAGTTCATTAAATTGCGTGCAGAGATGACAGATGGCACTATTGTAGAAGGTGAAAGTAATATACCACACTCGGGTAAACGAATTCGTCATATCTATAGTGATCCAGCATTGCCTAAGCCAGAGGGGGCTGCATTACGTGCCATTGATGAAGCGGATGTAATTATTTTAGGTCCTGGTAGTTTATATACAAGTATTATCCCAAATTTACTAACCGATAAGTTGGCCTCTCATGTACGTGCCAGTAAGGCTAATAAAATCTATATTGCTAATGTTATGACACAACCGGGTGAAACCACAGGCTACACATTAAATGACCATGTAGAGGCTTTAATTGCTCATGGCGGAGAAGGAATTATAGATACTGTTCTTGCCAATGATGGGCCGTTGCCAATTCAAATGGTTGAACAATATAGTGCTGTAGGATCTGAACCATTGGTATTAGATACTAAAAAGTTACAAGACAAAGGAATTCGCACTATACGAGCTACCTTAATTAACCCTCAAAAACCAGCTGTTCACGATCCTGAACGGTTAGGTAAAGTTATTATGGATATCATTCATGCTATGCAATCTAACACTGAACCGCATATCTTAGAATATTATCTTCAACGAGATGATCATTAATGAGAAGGGATGTCCATGTCATTTGCAGAAGATGTAAAAAATGAATTATGCCAATATGAAGCCTCTAATGATGCAGATGTGGCCATGAAAATTGAAGCGTCTTGCTTATTGCGTATGAGCGGATCTATCATTTTGGGGATGAAAGGTGCCGTTGGCATTCGTTTGGCTACGGCTAATAATGCAGTAGCTCGTCGGTTGCTTGGTATTTTGAAAAAGCAATACGAATTACCTACAAATGTATTAGTACGACAAGGTTTAAACCTGCGTAAAAAAAATATGTATACGCTCTCTGTGGAACCTTCTATAGAGGGGAGACAGGCTTTAGAGGATCTCGCTTTATGGCCTGTAACCGAACAAATCCCTCGCAGTTGGCTCAAATCAATGGAAGCACGACGTGCCTTTTTAAGGGGAGCTTTTTTAGGGGGAGGCTCTGTTAATAAACCACAAAGTGATTACCATCTTGAGTTTATGACGGGAAACGAGATTTTTGCGAGGGAAATTATCCATGTATTACGGCTTTTTCACATTCATGCAGGCTTAACGGAGCGGAAGGAAGAGTATGTAGTATATCTTAAAGAAGGGGATGCAGTAACAAATTGTTTGCAAATCATGGGTGCTCAATCGGCGCTTATGGAATTTGAAAACGTGCGGATTATGAAAACCGTACGGAATCAAATTAATCGTCAAGTCAACTGTGAGACTGCAAATTTACAGAAGGTTGTGGATGCAGCAGTTCGTCAGGTAAAAGCAATCCGTATTATTGATAGAGAAATCGGTATTGAAGAATTACCTGAAAAGTTGCGCGTCGTTGCAAGACTTCGGTGGGAGAATCCTGAAGCGAGTTTAAAAGAACTTGAAGAGTTGATGGAGGGGAAACTATCTAAATCTGGAATTGGCCATCGACTAAAGAAGATTGAAGCATTAGCACTTACGTATGACCCGTTGGGGCTCGAAGAAGTATAGAGGTAATAATATATGTTTTCCTATAAATCAAGATATTGTGTAGCTGCGGCTATGGCTGCCATGGCTGCCCTTACAGGCCATGTAGAAGCTCGTGATATAGATTTACAATCAATTGGATATTTTCAGTTTTCTCCGTTGCCACCATCGTTGGTGTCTCAAACTGATACATTGCTCCTATCGGATAGTCCTGAATATGTAGGCCCCGTAGGAGGTACGTTAAGTGCAGGTACAATTAATGGCAATGGTCGTATCTATTTCTATCATGTAAATGAAATGGATTTACCTCACAAGATTGCTATCGTCTTAGAAAACCAAACGGCTTATCCAACTTCAGTACATGTCATGAGACAATTAAAATCTGTAGCTACACCTGATTATTTTGCAGCAGGTCGTGATTTGTCTCGAAAGGATTTGGAGCAACCTCTTAATGAAAGCCGAGATGCAAGACCATTATATTCTCTTAGCATCCCACCACAAGGGCGCCAATTAATCTTTAGTGACTTAGAAAATACACCGGTAAATCGAGATGCATTATTTACGGGTATTGTAGATATTAAAACAGAAGGGCCTATATTTGCGCGTGTCATGATGTTGCCTATGGGGATGGACCCTGTAGATGCGTCACATTGGGTGAAAAACCTTCCTATTGATGAAATACAATTACGCGGTACTTATACTGGTGCTAAGCGTAATATGGAGGTTACTACACCATTCGATACCTCTTTAGGTGGTGCCTTTGTAGAAATTGGTAATGACCGAGAAGATACGTTTATTAATGGTGTAGACGAAATGCAAAATAAAGCATTTGTTCGAGATCGTGGTAACTATGGCGTATCGTATACGTTAAAAATTCCTACAAAGGGGAATGAACCGTTTAGACTGTATTTTAACCCTCTTGGGGGACCTTATTCTGGTTCCTTTACGGTAAAAACATTGCATCAACAAGGTGCTAGAAGGGGGCAGACAGATACACGGACTTATCACATTGGTGGTGCAGATGGTATTTCCGCATTAGGGGAAGGTACTATATTAGATAGCCGTCTTTTAGGGAACTATAATGCGGGCGATTTATTAACATTAAACTTTATGCCAGCCGGTGCATCGAATTTGCCAATTCGGTTCTTGTTGATTCCTGAATCTCTTGCAAATCCACAAAAACATCAAACTATTGCTGTTAATGTACCAAAAGATGTTAAAGATATTTTAGGGAACCCAACTCAAGGGGGAACACAAATACCTGTAGGACCTGTAGGTGGTAAAGATGGAGATAAAGGGTCCGTAGATACTAAAAAATCTACTGTTGAAAGTCCAGCTAAACGGGCAGAAGTAATTGCTCATGAAGAAACTAAAAAGTTAAGCGATAAAGCTGTAGCAGATGTAAAAAAAGAAGCACAACTTAAAAAGGCAAAAGACGAGAAAGAAGCATTAGCTCGTAAAAAAGCTGAAGAGGCTCGACTAGCTGCAGAAAAAGCCGAAATGTTGCGAAAGGCTGCAGAAGCCAAGCATGCTGAAATTGAGCGCAAGATGGCTGAAAAAGCCGAAGCAGAGCGTAAAGCAGAGGAAGCTCGCAAGGCGGAAGCGGCTCGTAAAGCTGAAATGGCACGTATCGAGGCAGCGAGAAAAGCGGAAGCGGATCGACTAGCGGCGGCTCGTAAAGCAGAAGAAGCTCGACTAGCAGCGGAAGCAAAACGCCTTGAAGAAGAACGTAGAATTGAAGCTGCTCGTATTGAGGCCGCACGCAAAGCGGAGGAAGAAAGAAAAGCGGCCGAAGCTAAGGCTCGCTTTGAAGCGCAACGAGCAGCAGAAAAAGCTGCTTTAGAAGCCAAAAAGGCCGAAGAGGAACGCTTGGCTGCTGAGGCTAGAGTTCGTTTAGAAGCACAACGTAAAGCTGAGCAGGAAGCATTGGAAGCAAGACGTGCCGAAGAAGCTCGTAAAGCAGCAGAAGCGAAAGCTGCTTTAGAAGCACAACGTGCTGCCGAGCAAGCCGCTCTTGAAGCGAAGCGCCAAGAAGACGCTCGTAGAGCGGCAGAGGCTAAGGCTGCATTGGAAGCACAACAAATGGAAGCAGCAAGAAAAGCAGAAGAGGCTCGTCGTGCGGAGGAAGCGCGTAGAGCAGAAGAAGCTCGAATTGAAGCGGAACGTAAAGCTGAGGCCGCTCGCGTAGCAGCAGAAGCAAAACGAGCAGAGGACGCACGCAAAGCTGAAGCAGCTCGAATTGAAGCAGCGCGTAAAGCTGAACAAGCTCGTTTAGCAGCAGAAGCACGTAGAGCAGAAGAAGCTCGGAAAGCAGAAGCAGCTAGACTTGAGGCACAACGTAGAGCTGAACAGGAACGTCTTGAAGCTGCGCGCCGTGCAGAAGAAGCTCGAATTGTTGCAGAGGCTAAACGTGCTGAAGAAGCGCTTAGAGCCGAAGAAGCTCGCCGCATAGAAGAAGCAAGACGTGCCGAAGAGGCTCGTAAAGCAGAGGCGGCTCGTATAGTGGCGGAAGCTCGTAAGGCAGAGCAAGAGCGACTTGCTGCAGAACGAGCTGAAGCAGAACGTCAAGCCGCAGAGGCACGACGTATTGCTGAGGAACGATATAAAGCACAACTAGAAGCAGAGCGTAAAGCTGAAGCTGCTCGTCAACAAGCGTTGGCTCAAGCTGAAATCGAGCGTAAAGCAAAAGAGCGTGCTGAAGCTATTCAACGTGTCCGAGATCAACAAGAGAGTGCTCGTCGTCGTGCAGAACTTGCACGTCAACAACTTGAAGCCGAACGTAAGGCTGCTCAAGCATCTAAGAGGACTCCTTCCTTCAGTGAACTTGATGATATTCATGGGGATACATCAAATGTAACTATTCCAAATGCTGTATCCATTGATGAGTTGACAAAACCTAGACCGACTGCATCTCAAAATACACGTCGTCGTGAGCAACGTCAACCTCAATTGTCGCCAAATCAGCAATATGTGCAGATAGATCCTGTAGCGAATGAGCCGCAACAAGATCAAATGCCATATACTCCACAAAATGAACAGCAAAATGATGAAGAAAACCCACCAAGATTATATCCATTAGGTTAAGACCCTTAATTTCTAAAAAAAATTTTAGATTAAAGTTTAAGATATAGAAGTGGATTAATAGCTGTTTAAATATAGAGAGGACAAGCAATTTTATATGCTTGTCCTCTTTTTAAAATCCATATGAATTTTGTGTTTTACATTGACTTTCAAAGGTGGATTCAGTACAATAAATAAAGAAATGCATATATGGTACGAGAGACCATTGCATAATACAATACCTTTTAATTTAGTCCAGAGAGGCTGAGAAAGGAATATAGTTGAAGTGCCCATAGGGGCTTCTTTGTGCAAACTATTTGACCTTTTGCCCTGGGCAAAAGGTCTTTTTTGTTACGTGAGTTAGGAGGAAATCATGGGACAAGTTAGCCTAAAAGGCAAAGATTTATTGGGTTTGCAAAATGTGTCACCTGAAGAAATCAAATTGATTTTAGATGTGGCAAAGAAAATGAAGAAAATCGTTCTTTCTGATGACAAGAAGGTTCCACTATTAAAGGGGAAATCCATTATCAACCTTTTTATGGAACCAAGTACTCGTACCCGTAGTTCCTTTGAGTTAGCCGGCAAATACTTAGGGGCTGACGTAATCAATCTTTCTCCTAGTGGATCTTCCATGGGTAAAGGTGAAAGTTTCCGCGATACATTATTAACTATGTCCTACATGGGTACAGATGCTATCGTAATGCGGCACAGCGCAGAAGGTGCACCTTTATACGCTACGAAAGCCGTAGATCCGATTATCATTAACGCAGGTGATGGCGCTCATGAGCATCCAACACAAGCATTACTAGACATGTATTCTATCTTAGAGAAAAAGGAATCTATTGAAGGATTAAAGGTGGTTATCCTTGGCGATATAATGCATAGTCGCGTGGCACGCTCCAATATTTATGGACTTACAAAAATGGGGGCTGATGTACATTTAGCTGGTCCTCGTACAATGGTATATCCAGAACTTGAAAAATTAGGTGTTACCGTACACCACGATATTCGTGAAGCCGTTGCTGATGCAGATGTGGTAAACGTACTTCGCATTCAATTAGAACGCATTCACTCTGCACTATATCCTACAAACAGAGAATATGCACGTATCTTTGGTATCAATAGCGATGTATTGAAATTAGCTAAAGACGATGTAATGGTCATGCATCCAGGTCCAATGAACCGTGGCCTAGAAATCGCACCAGATGTTGCGTATTCTGATCAATCAGTAATTCAAGAGCAAGTGCGTAATGGCGTAGCTATACGTATGGCTGTATTGTACTTAACTATTATCGGAGGTGACGGTAGTGAGCTTGCTTATTAAAAATGGTACGGTAGTAAATCCGGCGAAAAAACAAAACGAAGTAGCAGACATTCTCGTAAAAGATGGTAAAATTGCAGCCATCGGTCAAAACTTAAATGCTGAAGGTGCTGAGATATATGATGCAACAGGTCTTATTGTAGCACCAGGCCTTATCGATATTCACACACATTTGCGTGAGCCAGGTCAAGAAGCGAAAGAAGATTTCCACTCCGGTACACAAGCCGCTGCTGCAGGTGGTTTCACACGTGTTGTAACTATGGCTAATACAAATCCTGTAGTAGATAATGCTGCGCTCGTAAGAGGGTTGCAAAAGCAAGCCGAACTTACTGGTGTTGTTAAGGTAGAATTTATTGGTGCTGTATCAAAAGGTCTTGAAGGTAAGGAACTTGCTGAAATGGGGGATATGGCAGAAGCTGGTGTAGTAGCTTTCTCCGATGATGGCCACTATGTAGAAAATGCTGCATTTATGCGTCGTGCTTTAGAATACTCGTCCATGTTTAATAAGATGGTTATCGACCATGCAGAAGATATTACATTGACTAAAAATGGTCATATGCATGAAGGTATTGTTTCTTATGAATTAGGTGTTATTGGTCGTCCTGCAGTAGCTGAAGATTTGGCTGTTGCTCGTGATATCTTGTTATCTGAAATGACAGGTGGTCATATCCATATTGCTCACGTAAGTAGTAAAAATACTGTAGATATGGTGCGCCGTGCGAAGGCTAAAGGTCTTAATGTAACCTGTGAAGTTACAAGCCAACATTTGTCTTTCACAGATGAATACTTACGCGAATATAATCCAGCATTTAAAATGGCTCCTCCAATTCGCTCAGAAGATCATCGCCAAGCATTATTAGAAGGCTTGAAAGATGGCACAATCGATGCGATTATTACAGACCATGCACCACATGCATACGAAGAAAAAGACCATGAATTCTGCTGTGCACCAAATGGTTTCAGCGGCCTCGAAACATCTTTGGTAGCGGTTATTACAAATGCATATGGTCCTGATAAACTTAGCATTGATCAAGTTGTGTACTATATGAGTACTCGACCAGCTGAGTTGATGCACCTTGATGCAGGTGTTCTTGAAGTTGGTAAGCCAGCGGATATTACTGTATTCTCTACAACTGAAAAGTGGACAGTAGATAGAAATAAATTTTATACAAAAGGTAAAGTTAGCCCATTTGATGGTATGACTGTTACAGGTAAAGCTAAACTCACAGTAGTTGATGGCAAAATTGTTATGAAGGAGGGCGTAGTCTTATAATGAAAGGCAAGTTAGTTCTTGAAGATGGTTCCGTGTTTGAAGGTTCCTTATTAGGTGGCGCCCCAACGGTAGGGGAAGTTGTATTTAACACAGGTATGACCGGGTATCAAGAAATCTTGACTGACCCATCCTATGCGGATCAAATTATTACATTAACCTATCCTTTAATTGGTAATTATGGTACTTTAAATTCTATCACTCAAGGTCCTAAACCATATTGTAAAGGTTTTATTGTAGGTGAACTGTGTGACTTCCCATCTAACTGGCAAAATGAGGGGTTATTTAGTGAGTATCTTCGTTTGCACGGCATCCCTTGCCTTTATGATGTAGATACACGTGCGATTACACGTGTTCTTCGTAACCATGGTGTAATGAAGGGCGTACTCGTACGCTCTGATTACCCTATGGAAGATATTCAAAAATTGTTTAAACAAGACTTGCCAACAGATCAAGTTATGCGTGTAACTACAAAATGGCAAGGTATGCGTGGCGATAAAAATGCTGAATTCCATGTAGCGGTAATGGATTATGGTGTAAAGGAAAATATCCTTCGCTCTCTAGAAGCTGCAGGCTGTCGTCTTACTGTATTTCCTGCAGATGCTAAGGCTGAAGATGTGTTGGCAGCAAATCCAGATGGTATTTTTTTATCTAATGGCCCTGGAGACCCTCAAGATCTTGGCTATGCAGTAGAAGAAGTAAAGAAAATGTTTGGTAAGAAACCAATCTTTGGCATCTGTATGGGGCATCAAGTATTGGCACAAGCTTATGGTGGCACCACATTCAAATTGAAATTTGGTCACCGTGGTTCTAACCATCCTGTACAAGATTTACGTACTGGTCGGGTATATATTACATCTCAAAACCATGGTTATGCGGTAGATGATACTTCTTTGCCAGATTTCGTAGAAATTACACATCGTAGCGTAAATGATGGTACCGTAGAAGGTATGCGTCATAAAGAATTGCCAATCTTCTCCGTACAATACCATCCAGAAGCATCCCCAGGACCTACTGATAACCTATATTTATTTGACGAATTTGAAGACTTAATGAGAAAGGGAAAATAATATGACCTCAGAAGCAAAAAAAGTACTTGTAATTGGTTCTGGTCCAATTATTATCGGTCAAGCTGCAGAGTTTGATTATGCTGGTACACAAGCATGCCGTTCCCTTCGAGAAGAGGGTTATAAAGTAGTATTAGTTAACTCCAACCCTGCTACTATTATGACTGATACAGATATTGCAGACCGCGTATATGTAGAACCAATTAGTCTTGAATTCGTAACAGAAGTTATAAAAAAAGAACGCCCTTGGGGCTTGTTGGCTACATTAGGTGGTCAAGTAGGTCTTAATATGGCCGTACAATTGTCTGAAGCTGGCGTATTAGAAGAATATGGTGTAAAACTTCTTGGTACAACTCTTGAAGCCATTAAACAAGCCGAAGACCGTGAACTCTTCAAAGAAGCGATGAAGGAAATCAACCAACCGGTCCCTGAATCCGATATCTTTAACGATCTTGAAGAAGCAGTAGCCTTTGCTAATCGTATTGGGTATCCTATTATCATCCGTCCTGCATACACATTAGGCGGTACTGGTGGAGGTATTGCCCATAATGAAGATGAAATGTATGAAATCACACGTCGTGGTTTGAAACTTTCACCAATTCACCAAATTCTAGCAGAACGTTCCGTTGCAGGCTGGAAAGAGATTGAATACGAAGTAATGCGCGATAGTGCAGATAACTGCATCATCGTATGTAATATGGAAAATATTGACCCTGTTGGTGTGCATACTGGGGATTCTATCGTTGTGGCACCAAGCCAAACCTTGAACGATATTCAATACCAAATGCTGCGTACCGCATCTGTAGAGATTATCCGTTATTTAAAAATCGAAGGCGGTTGTAACGTACAATACGCTTTGAATCCAAATAGCAACGAATATATTGTTATCGAAGTAAACCCTCGCGTATCTCGTTCCTCTGCATTGGCATCTAAAGCAACTGGGTACCCAATTGCGAAGGTAGCAGCAAAAATTGCAGTAGGCATGACATTGGATCAAATTACAAATGCTGTAACCGGTGAAACTAAAGCATGCTTTGAACCGACTCTTGACTATGTAGTAACTAAGTTTCCACGCTGGCCTTTTGAGAAATTCAACTTGGCAGATCGTACCTTGGGCACACAAATGAAAGCCACTGGCGAAGTTATGGCCATCGACCGTTCTTTGGAGGGCTCCTTACTTAAAGCAATTCGTTCCTTGGAAATTGGTTTAGACCATATTGAGCTTAAGAAAATCGCTCATGAGTCTATGGAACAATTGATCGAACGTTTACATTTAGTAGATGATGAACGTATCTATGTTGTAGCAGAAGCACTTCGCAAGGGAATCAGTGTAGAAAAAATCCACTATATTACAAAAATTGATACATTCTTTATTGAAAAAATCAAAAACATTGTTACTGTGGAAAAAGCATTGGCTGAGCAAGGTTTAAGAGAGGATGTATTGCGCAAAGCAAAACGTTATTCCTTCACTGATTCTGTTATCGCTCGTTATGCTAATACAACTGTAGAAGATGTTCGTGCAAAACGTAAAGAATGGAATATTCTTCCAACATATAAATACGTAGATACTTGCGCAGCTGAATTTGAATCTAAAACACCTTATTATTACAGTGCGTATGCACAAGAAGACGAAGTTAAACCACTAGGCGAAAAATCCGTAGTGGTACTTGGTTCCGGTCCGATTCGTATCGGTCAAGGTGTAGAGTTCGATTACTGTTCCGTACATTCCTCTTGGGCCCTTCGTAAAGCGGGTTACCAATCTATTATGATTAATAACAACCCAGAAACAGTGTCTACAGACTTTGATATTTCTGACTCTTTATACTTTGAGCCATTGACTGTGGACGATGTTATGGAAATCATCAATAAAGAACAGCCAGCGGGCGTCATTGCTCAATTTGGTGGTCAAACGGCTATCAATTTGGCAGGCCCATTGGCAGAACGTGGCGTCAAAATCCTCGGTACATCCGTAGATAGCATCGATATGGCGGAAGACCGTGAACGCTTTGATGAATTGTTGGCGAAACTTGGTATTCCTCGACCAGTAGGTGCTCTAGTAACCTCTGATGAAGAAGCACAAGAAGCAGCTAAAAAGTTGAAATACCCATTAATCGTTCGCCCTTCTTATGTATTGGGCGGTCGTGCGATGGAAATCGTATACAACGATAAAGAGCTTGATGTATACATGAAGGAAGCCGTAGTAGCATCTAAGGAGCATCCTGTTCTTATCGACCGTTATATGGTTGGTATGGAGGTAGAGGTTGACGCTATTTCCGATGGTACCGATGTATGTATCCCTGGTATTATGGAACAAATCGAACGCGCCGGTGTTCACTCTGGTGACTCCATGGCCGTTTATCCAGCTCAACATTTGAGTCAAGAATTGATTGATCAAATCGTTGATTATACACGTCGTATTGCAGTAGGCCTTAATGTTAAAGGTGTACTTAATATTCAATATATCGTGGCTGATGGTGAACTTAACGTTATCGAAGTTAACCCTCGTTCTAGCCGTACTGTACCATTCATTTCTAAGGTTACAGGTATCAATATGGTAGAATGTGCAACACGCATTGCCCTTGGTGAAAGCTTAAAAGACTTAGGCTTACCACTTGGTCTTGTACCTAATAAACCATATGTAGCTGTAAAAGCACCTGTATTCT
>ERZ1108168.960-NODE-960-length-15289-cov-2.119929_pt1 | contig 15289 bp, 13 predicted proteins | sample MGYA00403704_ERZ1108168 | MGnify/ENA primary metagenome ERZ1108168 (study PRJEB35170, sample SAMEA104062421) | human gut metagenome | biome: human gut; feature: human-associated habitat; material: faeces | place: Denmark | collected 2012-06-12 ...
CTGCAGCTCAAAACGTGTGGCGGATATCGTCGGTCCAAAAACCTCCGCAGCGATATGTCCGCGAAAGTTATTGCGCACCTCCAGCGTTGCCATGCCGCTTTCTTCCTCATAATCCAGAACATAGGCGATAAATTCCTGTGTCACACCGGCTCCGTTGACACCGTACAAATGCCCGTGAAAGCTCGGCATACCCTCATAGAAGCCGCACCCGGTGGGTCGGTTTTCCGCCTTTGCCAGTTCATTATAATACCATTCCATCCGTTTGTCACTCAGTCTTCCGCCTTCCGCATAAATTTCATCAATCAGCATGCGGTAGGTTTTGATCAGGGTGGCGATGTAATACGCGCTTTTCATACGTCCTTCGATTTTCAGACTGGCGATACCCGCCGTAATCAAATCCGGAATATATTTGGCAGCCATCAGATCCTTGCTGGACATGGAAAACAGATCCTGTTCATCATGCAGTGCACGATCTCCCTCATACAGACGATATTTCCAACGGCAGCTCTGCGCACACCCACCGCGATTGGCATCACGGCCCGTCATATTGTTGCTGAGTACACAGCGTCCTGAATAGGAGATACACATACCGCCATGGATGAAGACCTCCAAAGGTACCTGCGTATGAGCGGCACTTGCTTTGATTTCCTCCAGCGTAACCTCACGGCCGAGAACGACACGATCCATGCCTTTCTCCTGCCAGTAATTTGCGGCGCTGGAATTGGTGGAGGAATGCTGGGTGCTAACATGAACCTCCAGCTTCGGTGCCCATTTTTTGGCACACATCATGATGCCGGGAGAGGCAGCGATGATCGCCGTTACACCGATTCGCTCCAGCTCTATCAGATATTCCTTTAAGCCGTGTAAATCCTCTTCATGGGGCAGCATGTTCACGGTCACATGCACATGGGCGCCATGCTCCTTCGCAAAAGCAACCCCCTCTGCAATCTCCTTTAATCCGAAATTGCTGGCACGGGAGCGCAGGGAAAACTGCTTGCCTCCCAGATATACGGCATCCGCACCGTACAATACCGCGATTTTCAAACGCTCCAGATCACCTGCCGGAGCGAGCAATTCTATCTTCTTCAAGCTCTCACCTACTTTACCTTGCTTGTTTTCGTATAATAGAAGCCATGACTCACATGATCCTCTTTGTATTTCTTTTCATATTCCTGATAGGTCTGACGGCCGTCCCGCACGCCCTTTAACACATCCTGATACAGACGAAGCGCTTCACATACATACTCGATATCATGGAAGATACCGTCAATGCGAAAATGCCGTACACCCGCTTCATACAGCTCCCGTATTTCTTCAAAGGAGACAAGTGTAAATCCGGTAAACACATGGGTTCCAAGCGCATCCTCAACAATCGGCATATGATCATCCCGTGTTTCCTCCATCAGATACAGCTGATGATTGTCCGTTACCGCTTCCTCTTTCCCCAGAAACTCCATATAGGCACTCAGCAGCTTCCGCTTGGAATGCATCATATTCAATCTGCCATGCAGAACGACTTCACATTCCCCCTGTACATCCCGTGCCACTGTACACATTTCCTGCAGGGTGATTTCCTTGGATATGGTTGCCATGCGGATTCCCTCATCCAGATAATACTGCATATCCATGGCATTGGTAATCAGGGTGTCCGGATTGTAAATAAGCCGGTCCTTCATATCAAGACGCGCTGCCTCATAAAGAACACCCTCGTCCCCGTAATAGATGCCTTCCACATCCAGCTCCTTCAAAAGCTTCAGAAAGTCACGCAGCCTCTCCAGCTCTTCCTCCACAAAAATGCGGTTGACCAGAACATACATGCTGATTTGACAACGGACACATTCCGCTTTGATATCCGGCAGCTCTTCTATTGGAAAACAGGCAGCTCCTCTCGCCGAGAAAAACGGTACCGCAATCTGTACACTCTGCGCACCTGCCGTCTTTAATTTTTCTATATCACCAAACGCAAATGGTGTTGCGATGAAATCAACCATAACGTCACCTTTCCTTTATGTGTCGAGTGCACGAAGGCACCGCTAACACTGCTTTTTATTATAATATATTCTGTACAGAAAAGGTAGGGAAAACATCTATTTCAAACAAAAAACCGCTTTTCATACCGTTGATGACCATGATGTATCCGCGGTGTACATGGAAGAAAAATGTCCAAGGACATTCCGAAAGACAAAAAGCAAAGATAGATAAATAAAGAAGGATTTTGTATAATAATATGGGTGATATATATTTCCGCTTTTGAAAACAAACATACAGTAATTGCGACGGGATATTGTGACTCTTATTTCCCAGGGTCAAAGTAACATCATAAGGCTCGTTTTTTATGTTTAAAAAAGTAAAGAATAGAAATCATGTATTATCCCAACCCGTACGCAAGCACATAAAAAAGCACACTACGCAAAAGATGGTTCTTAATCATCCATACAGAGTGTGCCTTTTATATACAACAAATAAAAACTCACACAAATTCATGTGTGAGGTATGGTTTAAATGGTGCCACATGTGTTACATATACGAACCATATATAGTATTTTTATATTTCTGACTCTTTTGTATCTACCTATATTCTTTTCTAACCCTTGGCTTATCGTCATGAATACTATACCATGATTCATGTCAATTTACCATACTTTTTTTCAAAATAGTCACTTTTTCTCATTATCATTCTCATGATATTCGATTTTAATGATTTCTTTTTTACTTAAATCAACATACATCGTTAATATAGTCTGTTCGATAAATCCTCGTTTTTCACTGTCTGACAGCTCATTCCAATTATAACCATTTACGATCTTTATTTTTCCGAACCTTGCTTTCTCTTTATTTAATTTTAAATTGATGGATTTTACGATAGTATCGTATGCTTCATCCGAGAGGAAATCTTCTGCATATTGTCTGGAGACCGTTTTAAGCTTACGCTGCAGTCTATTGATATCTCTTAGAATATCTTCTGCTTCTCTTGTATAATCTGCTATATCATGTATTGCCTGATGACAAATCACATCCTGGTTGATCCTCTGATTGCACTTTTTACAATAATAGTAATAATATTTTTTATTCCTCTTATATGTTGGAATACCGCCTAAGATATTTCCGCAGTTCTTACACGTTATTTTATTTCTATAATAAAATTTATTTTGTTCTTTACCGTATGCAACGCTTCTTTTTCCGACTACTTTTTTAGCTTCCATTGCATCCTCTTTACTAACGATTGCTTGCATCACATCGGGGAAGACATAGTCTTTATAGGTAAATTCACCATAATATCCATTTTCAAAAATAATTCTTTTTATTCGATCCGTGCGTAATTTGTAATCGTATATTTCCTTGATCTTTATTCGTATATCAGACAGTGGATAGCCGGCTTTGGCATACATGAATATGCTTTTTATGATAGGGGCCGTCTCTTCATTGATGGTTAGATATTTTTCTTTATCTTTAGAATAACCAAGAAGGACCCTATTTTTCGGATATTTTCCTTCCATTGCCATCTGCAACAGACCGTCATTTGTTCTCTCGACAATCGTTTCTCTTTCCCATTGGGCAAAGATAGCAAGGATGCCGACGACTAGTTTTCCATTCGCTGTAGTGATATCCAGATTATCCATGACTGCTACAAGGTTCACATCATTATTTGCAAACATATTCAGGAGTTCATATGTATCGATCACATTCCTGGTCAAACGATCTAGTTTGTAAATGATAATCTCATCCAGCTTTCGATCCCTGACATCCTGCAGCATTTGTTTGATGCTAGGACGCTCAAGTGTCGAAGCAGAATGTCCTTCATCTATATACAACACCGCCTCAGTATAATCATCATTAAATAAATGCATATAGTCCTGGCATTTATTTTTTTGATTATCTATGGAGTAGCCGAGCGTCTGTTCTCTGGTGGATACACGACAATATATGCCGATTCGCTTTTTCTTTTTTATCTCTTTATTTTCTATCCCTAATTTATCATAAATGTCGGCTCTCCAGAAATTGCCGGTCCTCTGTCTGACAACACTTGTGAAAGTCATATGTTCCATCTTTCGTAGATAAGCACCTTGAGCCTTGACCGTAATGCGATCTAGGATAGAAATGACTCTTATTTTCATACGGAACGATATGTCGAGAATGTCCTGCACAGCCGCAGGATCCGACGATAATTCATCCGCACGTAATACGATTAGATCATCTGGGCGGAAGCTGTGGATCATCGCGATAAGAATAGTAGGGTAGTTATTTCCCTTCTGTATGAAACATATATTATGTGGCTGATAATTATTTATTTGTAGATAAGATTGCAGCTTTGTTTTTTTTATCGTATTCTCCATGACAACGATGGCTTTTCTATTTTGGTTATCTGTAGCCATCATGTAATTTCTTTTTAATTCTGTCTTTCTAATAATCCCTGCATTTAGCATTTTGTTTATGTTCCTCCTTTTTTTGGATAAAAGAGACAGAAAAAGAGATACCCTCATTGTATCAATGATAGGTATCTCTTTCTGACGATAAGCGCTTAGATTAGATTAGAATATAAGCAACTATATTATATTCATATAAAGATACATTTTCAATATTTACTTTTAATAATTTTGTGTGAAATTATGTGAATGCTCAAAAATAAAAGCCCGATCTTACCCGAACTCTGCCAAAAATGATGTCCGCTCGCTGTTCTATCATTATAATTCTTTAATTTCAAGTGTTGTATCATCTGCACCTTTTGTACGCTATTACATATAATATTCAGAGTAATCGTTATAACTCTCACCTCCAATTTATAAAAAGAATAACAGTCACTGACCGTTATCCTTTTCTCTATATCCATAACACAGGGATGACTGTAATTTTATGATTCTGCCTGTTCCCTTTCCTATATACTCATTATGGTTCACAATCTGTATACCTCTCAGATAGACTGCACGTATCTTGCCAAAGACTTCATGTCCGGCAAAAGTTGCATAATCGATGCCTTCATGTGCATCACTGTCTTGCAGAGTTTGATGGCCTTCAGGGTCATAAATAACGATATCTGCATCGTAACCGGGCTGAAGTCTTCCTTTCTTTGTAATTCCGCATACATCAGCTGGTCCAGAAGAGAACATCTGTACAAACTCTTGTTTGCTGATGCGCTGTTTACAGACCCCTTCACTCCACAACATCTGTAGACGATGTTGCACACCTGGCGCACCATTAGGTACTTTAGAGAAATCATGATACGCTTCGATCTTCTTTTTATATCCGCCGCTAACTGCACAATGATCAGAACTTACAGCCTCAATCATATGTTCATGAATTCCATGCCACAATGCATCTTGATCTTGTTCTTTACGCAGTGGAGGTGAGCATATATAACGTGCACCCAGAAGTCCCTCTTTTGCAAGATCATCTTCATTCAATATCAAATAATGGGTACATGTTTCACAAAATACAGGCTGCCCCTCGCGTTTTGCATTCATGATTTTTAAAAGAGCCTCTTTTGTGGAAATATGCACAAAAAAGATTGGAATATCACACCATTTTGCATAAGCAATCATTCGCTCTACCATTTCTGCCTCACTCTGTACATCTCGAGCATCAGCATGATATTTTGGCGCAATACAACCTTCTTTAAGTAGATCTTCTGTTCTGCAGGCAATCATATCCGCATTCTCCGCATGTACCATCAGCAACAGTCCACTGTTTCGAATCTTCTGCATAACACGCAGTATAGATGCATCATCTGCATAGTATGGTGTCCCTTTATAGGCCGTAAATACCTTTAACGCAGAAACGCCATATCCAGGCAGTTCCTGAATTTCTTCGATGACTTCCTCGCGTATATCCATCAACATGCTGTGAAAAGCAACATCAATATAAGGATAACGCGCTGCCTTTTCCTGCTGTGACATCAGCGCCTCTTTCAGCGACTGTCCTTTTTCCTGATCGACGAAATCAACAACTGTTGTCGTACCACCAAGGGCAGCTGCTTCTGATGTCTCAAAAGAACAGCTGTTAAAGGAACCAAAATGTGTATGTTCATCGATGCCTCCAGCAAACACATAACAGCCGGATACATCAACAACATAATCTGCCATATCCACAAGATTCTCTCCAAGAGCTAAGATTTTTTCGTCTTCAAATACAATATCGCCAGTAAATTCACCATTTTCCAGCAGTATGATACCCTGATGAATACATGTTTTCATATCACATGCCCATCTGTGAAAGATCAAATCGCTTCATGGCAGTTCTAGCACTGTTCATGGTCGTTTCCAGTAATGTATCCATATCATCCACAATATCTCTTGTCAGAGAGAGTTCCAGCAGAAATGGAAAACTGATACCAGAGACGATTTCTACATCTTGATGTTGCATACTATATAACAGTGCGGTCTTATAAGGCGTACCACCATCTAAATCACACGCAATCAGCACATTATCACATTCACTCATCTTGTCAGCTGTCTCTTTGAGTTCTTCCAGCAGTCCATCCATATCTTTATCTTCTGTAAAATCGATCCATGCCACATGTTCTTGTTCACCGCCAATCAGTTCCAGCGTACTGTACAACCCACTAGCAAAGTGACCATGTCCCATGATAATAATTTCCATATTCATATTGTTACCTGACACATGCAATATGTCTTATCCTTTCTTATGGAAGATAAAAAGGGAATACATCTTTTTATCTGTTATTACGCAGTCTGCGTGCTTCTTTTACGCCGTCCATGAAGATGCGTGCTTTTTCAGGATCAATCGGATTTTTCATATTTCCATTCTTGACCCATGTCCCTACGCTCACACCATCATAACAGGTCAGTATTTCTCTGATGTTATCACCATTGGATCCAGCACTGAGAAACAGCGGTACATCATCACCAAGACGTTTGCGCACATCATGATAGATCTGCATGCTCTCCTCTGTCGTGCGCCCACCGATGAACAGTCCATCCGCAAAGGCATTCTGTACACTGTCCCATGCAGCATCGACAATCTTCTTTCCACCAATCTGTTCATAATGTATTTCCTGTACATCTGCATATACAGGAATACGAGATCCAAGACGTTTGCGCATCATGCATACATCCACACACTGTGCATGCATCAATCCTGCATATCCTACTTCCATACCAGTATAAGTATGTTCTATCCGTATGAAATCTGCCTGTACCGCATCTGCAACAGCAAGTGATGCTACACCATCCCAATCAATCAGAATTCCCTGAATCATGTTGGGAAAGCGGCGTTTTAGTTCATAAGAAAGCACACTCATATAGGCAATCGTTTCGGGGGATGCTATCTGCCTTACAGGTGCATCATTACGATTCTGTATGATATAGCCGTCAAAACCGGTGTTCTGTATCATTTCCACTTCCTTGATACTAATATCCATAACTTCCTGAAAAGACATACCAGTATTGCGATAACTTCCAGGGCATGGTTCCGGCTGAATCATACAAAGGGCTAATGGAAAATCTGTTTTTTTTATACTCATTGACGTTCCTCCAGTTCTTTTGCATACGCCCTGGCTTCCACATACAGTCCAGAAGGAGGCAATATGCCTTTTTCAGTTATATAGCCACGAATCATTTCAGCTTCAATTTCCAAAAGTTTGAATCCGCTGAAATCTACATTTGAGCGGACATCCTCATCCCAATGAGATGCAAGTCGTTCACCATAGTCAAATGGCATGGCAGAGCAGCGTACATAACCTTCCAGCGGACGCATATCAAGCTTGATCAGCGGAGTCAACACATAGAGTGGTTTATGTATGGTGACGCAAAGCATCGCAACGATATCAGAACCGATCGTGTTGAATACCGTACCATCCGGATAGATCGTTTCTGCTCCTATGAAGACAGCCTGACATTTTTTCATGGCAGACAGCATTGTTGTATCTGGAATGAAGTGGACATGGTGACCACTTGCAAGTGCATTTTTCACAAACGGACGTCCGCCATCAAGTGCCCTGCTTTCACAGATATAAATGTGACGCCCAGAAGGCAGTGCGGATACAAAAGCATCTACAGTACTTGAATAATCGAATATCATAATAGATTCCATATTTTCACAAAGATGTACACCATAAGATACTAATGTTTCTGTATCCTTTTTTGCCTGTTTATCATACGCTGTAATCTGTTCTTTGACAATCTGTCGTATTTCTTCTACATCATGACCATGAAGATGTTCATATCCTCGTGTAAATATCATAATGGCATTGTAAATGGCACGACTGTTCTGCCCTCTGGTATCCTTAAAGAACTGTGCACACTTCCCTAAAAGAGTCAGCATTTCCTCACTGTCCAGATCCTGATCCGCAATATCCAGAAGGATCTTCTGAATCAGGCGGGTATGGGCATTAGCGCCGAGCACACGACTGTATACGATATCATCAAATTTTGATACCGCAGCAGAAGGCAGCAGTTCCCTCATTTCTTCTTTGCTATACATATATATCCTCCTTGCTTACACGTCCTATAAGTGAAGAAGACGCTGTGCGTTTTTGTTATATAACGCTTCTGAAAGCGATGATTCCATTTTCAGAAGATCAAATGTGTGAATGGAACAATCGCTGAATTTATGTGGATAATGGGTGCCGAACAAAAACTTGTCCTGTGGTATGTTGGCAAATGCTTTGCGCAGAATAGGAAATTCATACATGCAGGATGTCTCAACAAACAGATTTTTGCGATTCTTTACCAGTTCCACACATCCATATCCAAAGTCCGTGGTCCCCATATGCAGAAGAACCATAACAAGATCTGGATGACGATCCGCATAGAATGCCCACTGTGCCGGCATGGTGCGACAACCCCATCCCGTAAACACGTTGACAATGATACCTTTTTCTTCACAGACTGTCATAATTTCTTCCATATGAGGTGCAATTTCCGGAAAGTAACAGTGTTCATTAGAGTCTAGCTCTATCGCGGAAAACACACCCATATCAATCACCCGATGCAGTTCTTTCATCACATCACGTTCCTTCGGATTCAAAACTGCACAGCCGATCAGTTTATCAGGATGCTGTTTTATTGCTTCAGCAACCACATTATTCTGATGAACGATATCATACCCTTCAAGGGCAGATATCATTCTCATATCAATTTTATTTTCATCCATATCATGGAGACAGCTTTCGACATCATAAGTATCGCTGTCACGGTTCCATTTCAGATGTGCGTGATAATCGATTATCATATCGAATACCTTATGAAGCCAGGATACCGCATGCATAACCGATGACACCAACTGCCATGGTCAACAGCATCAGCAGAATTGGATTGGCTTTCTTTTTCTTCATCAGCCATAGCATCAGCAATGTATATAATACAGGCAGAAGACCTGGAACCATTCTATCCAGTGTCGTCTGAATACTTACCTCTGTCTCACCAGCCATATAAGACCATGGAATTGACATAGAAACAAAGTTACTTACGAAGCCACCAATGACAACATAAGCAGCAATACCTGCATAACGTGTCATCTTGGAAATCATACCACTGCTCTGCATGGCACCTACAAATGCGACTCCTTTTTCATAGCCTTTGAAAATACCGATGTAACGTATTACCTGACCTACGATTGCCATAACAGCAACAAAGATAACAGGCCCTAGAACACTTGTATAATTGCTGGCGATAACCATGGAGATAGCCAAACCTGCCATGATCGGACGCAGTGTTCCATGATACAGGGAATCACCAATGCCAGCGAGAGGTCCCATAAGTGCTGATTTAATGGCACCGATACTGACAGGATCAAAGTCATGTTCATTGGCATTGCGTTCTTCCATTGCGGCTGTTAAACCAATGACGAAGTGAGAAAGACGCGCTTCTGTAAGGAACAGTTCTGTATGTCTACGATACGCGTCTTTTTTCTCTTCTGGAGGCAGCGCCGTACCAACAAATACCTGCCCCAGAAACATCAGCTCAATTGTACAGCCGACCTGCAGCCCGATATTGATATCTCCCATGATTGCCCCGACAATCGGTCCTACCACGATAGGACGGTATGTGAAAAACTGTGTGACATATTTATCAAAGAATGTTATCCACATGAAGATACTGACCATAATTGCTTTCAATAATAGATTTTCCATTTTTTTATCCCTTTCTTCACTGTTATGTTCTGTGTATGTTGTTAATACTTTTTCAGCAGTTCCATTGCATCAATGCTCTTGTCATTTGGTACGGCACGAATATCCAGATGGATACCTTTGGCTGCCAGTGCTTTCAGACATTCCACATCCTGTGCTTCCACAAAGATGAAACTCAACAGCTTCTTTCTTCCTGTTTCTGAACGTGCATTGCTGATATTTCCCACATTGATGGTATCAATATGAAATCCCAAATTGCATAGTGCCAACGCTGTTGCAGGGTTACGCAGCATCAGCAGAACTTTTTTATCATCCAGTTCACTCGATGCCAGCAGCTGTGCTGCTTCATTTATCGTTTTGATTAGCAGATTGATATTGGCAGGTGCCACAAGTTTCAGAAGCATCTGCTGTGTTGCATCACCTGCTGCCATATCATCGGCAATCAGAATCGTGTCTGCCTGTGCATCCGCAATCCATCGTGTTACGATCTGTCCATGAATCAGACGATCATCAATTCTCATAGTTGTAACTGACATAACATACTTCCTCCTGTTTCGTTATCGCTCCCATAGAAACTGCGCATTACGCCAGAAGACATCTTCAAGCTCATCCTCATCAAGTCCCAGATGATACAGCTTCTGTATTTCGATATTTGTTGGTTTATATGGCCAGTCCGTACCGAACAGTATCCGCTTTGAACCTAATACATCTACGGCTTCCTGCAGGATATCTGCTTCCATATTGGCGCTTGTTTCCACCCAGAAATTATCCAGGTTCTTGATTGCTTCAATACATGCGTGTCCAAATTCACGGCCACAAATATGAGTGAACACAAATTTCATATGCGGGCGTTTCTTCGCATGTTCAATCCATACAAACGGCGTACACAGCGGGCTTGCCCCTCCATGTATTTGTACATGAACACCATATTCACCAATGGCATCCAGCACACCACCAAGGCTTGGGCAGTTTTCGGCTGCATAACCATGTTTCCATGGCATGAATTTGACACCATTCATATGGCATTCACCTAATGTCCGATGTACTTCATCTATTGCATCAGGTGCTTTGGGATCAATATCTGCATATCCTTCAATCACTTCGGGAAATTCACACATGGCCTCATAGACCAAATCATTCTGTGCGCGCATTCCATTGCCAGATAAGGAACAGATACCGACCTTGCTGATTCCGAATGCCTTCAAATCCTCTACGAGCTGTGCAGCACTGTTGGCATCCCCTGATCTTGTCTTTCCCAAATGGGAGTGAAAATCATATCGTTTCACGAACGATTACCTCCATCTTTCACATTGACGATATGTACGTAATATTTGTAAGTTTCCGCTATATACGAGTTTTGTGAGAACTCAACCGGATGTCCTTCACTGTCGTAGGTGACGCGCTCTTTGTATACCAGCGGCTGTGTTTCTTCCAAAAACAAATCCCTGCGCAGTTCAAAACTGGCCATCTTCACTTCCAATGTCTCATCAGCACTTCCCAGAGATATGCCATTCTCTTCCAAATATTCATACAAAGACGTCGTTGTATCAAAATCATCCTCGCATATCTCAATACCAATTCTTGAACTGATATGGGATTCATGCAGAGCGATAATCTTACCATTCAACAGACGCAGACGTTTAAGATAGGTGATACTCTCACCTGGCTCAATCTGCAGCCTGTCCGCTACTTTAACACTTGCTTCCATTTTACGACACGCAAGAATAATAGAACCCGGTTTGTCACCTTTCACCTTTGCATCTCCACTGAAACTCGTGAAAGAAGACAAGGGTTTCTCCTTCTTGATACGTTCTACAAAGGTACCTTTACCGCGTATTTTACGCAGATACCCATCATGTTCCAGGTCTGATATGGCTCTTCTTACCGTAATCCGGCTGATATCGAAGAGTTCCTGCATATCTTTTTCGGATGGAATCGCCTCCCTTTCTTTGAATGTTCCATCGTCAATACACTCTTTGATGAAGCGATAGAGCTGCTGATGGATCGGCGCTTTTGAATCTCTGTCCAGACTGAACTTTTTTCCCATGGTTAACACCCCACTTGTTATAGCCTAAATATACCACGTTATAACCATAGCTGTCAACAGATGATATAAAATATTTTAAAATTTATTTATATACAGTCTGAAATGAGCATATGAACCCCAAAAATACAAAATGAATAGAAAAATCCGTCAATACGTTATAACGTGTTCACAAATGAGGTAAATATTGGTATTAAGAAAAGTGATACATGTTATGATTTCATATATCACTTCTACAACCTCTATAATGTTTTCCTGCTTCAAAGGCTTTCTTCATAGCTACGCATGTATCGATATTCCCCATCTCATATGTCCCCCAGGCCATAAATAACACCTGCAGCGCATACCATCATGACAGTCAAATAATCCACGGAAACTTTCCAGCACATGCTGCATCTGTGTACAAACCTCATCTGGTGCCGTCATGATGATATAATCTTCATTGCCTAATGACATATAGCGAGGACAGGTGCAATCAATCAGTGTTTTCAGTGTGCACTCATATTATAAAAGTACACCAATGTTCCAAAGACGATGATATCCGCCTTCTCCATATCATCCTTCTGCACACAATATCCACCAGGATGAGCGACTATAAAGAAAAAGTGTATCTATGAAATGCAAGAAATGCGGGTGCGAAGAAGAAGTTCCACAATGGGTTCTGGCTGAATTAAATGATTTTAGTGATGATAAAACATATTAAATGATATGCCTGAATGTTATGATACAATGTTTGAAAAAGATAAAATGAGCTGATTTCCCATCAGCTGTTTTGTCATATTCAGTTCAAGACTTTTTGCACTTTGTTTGATAATGAAAAGAGCCGCGTCCTTGATCTGATCCCTGTCAAGTAGACACATAAAATAAAATTTTTATCCCAATTAATGGGAATATAGCAAAAGATGTGTTCATAGTATTTTTCCTCCTGTAAGTATGTTTCGTATCTACATTCTTACCCACTTTTTGATATTTACACATCTTTTGCTATATTCCCATTTATTTTTTTACCATTTGCACAATAGCAGCTCTCTTCATGTTTTTATTTACTTCTACTCAGTTGAATCTCTTTCGAACCCTATATTTATGGTTTGAATAAACTTTTGTAGAAGATAATTCCACTTTTTTCCGCCTTTTGGAAGTGAAATTTAGCTTTTCACTTCATCATTTTTTTCAAATAGTATCTTTTTTCTGCTTTTTATAACAAGATATGATAAGTAAAGTAAATTCGTTTAACACAAAAGCCTCATTTTATTTATCCTGTTTTGTGAAATATCAAGATACTTTTTTCTTTTTCAATTTCTATAAATGACCGATTATACCTTACTGTAGCTGCCCCGGTCGTACCGGAACAACTCAAAGGGTCAAGGATCACATCTCTTTCTTCAGAAGAGTTGAGCACTAGATCCTCTATGATAGCTTGTGGTTTCACTGTTGGATGACCATATAACATCTTGTTTATTTATTTGTAGGCGTGATCCAGTATGTGTGACCTCTTTGATATGTAGTATGTAATTGTGTGCATTTCCGAAAATACAAGCAATATTCTTTATCGTTTAGATAGTACTTTCCACATGCCGGTATAGGATTAGTTTTAATCCATACCAGGATATCATAATTACAGACGTGTTCTTCCACAAAAAAAATCAAGATAGGGGATGATCAGTTGACGGTTACACCATGTATAGATTTTGACTATTTTCAGCACACTAAGAAAGTAGTCCAATATCGAAAGCTCTATGCCAGAAGTAAGATCATCCGCAGATAACTCCCTTATCACTGAACGATAACTTTCCGATATCATTCTTCATACAAGATGTATTTTTTGTATCGATGTCATAATGGGGAGAGCGAATATCATCACGTAACATCGTTTCCTTCACTTTTTTTGCTTTCGTTGTATCTACATTCTACACACTATTTATAAAAATGCAAACCACTTTTTTGCATTTTTATATGGACAGTAAAAAAATATCTTTAACTCATTCGAAAAGGTTGAACAACCGATTAGTTGGAATAACGCTTTTAGAGTTTTACAAAGCGTTGTATCTTATCCAGAGGATTGCCGATTCTAATCAATGGAATTACTAAGAAAACTCAGTTGCCTTGATGATGTATGAGAATGCGATGAATCAAAAGATTATCATGAATAACAAGAAAATTATTGTCATAAAATGTTGGAAACATGTAAATGATTCGGTGTTTCTGATAACTGATCTGTTCAGCAATGAGAAGAGCATATATACTGGAGCAGGTGATGATCTGTCTGATTTTATGATAGAGAGCAATTTTCGATTTCTGGATGAGATATGCTGTTTGAAAGTATAAATAAGAGCGTAAATGCTTGTTACTCTGATGTCACAGATAAAGTAAGCTGTGAATATAGATTTTTGGTCTGGTTGGGGAGTGTAAAATAAGTATGCAGACTAGTGTTATGACCTTGTGATATTTAATTAAATTTTCTGGTAATCACAGCTGCCCTGATGTATGATAAAAAGAAACGGCAGTGATCCCTATGGCAAGACCAAAAAAAATATAATATCCATCTTACAGAAAAAGAATTGAAAACGTTGAAATCTTCTATCCGTAAGAAAGGAACATCAAAAACGATCCGCAGCAGATGCCAGATCATTCTCAATCTGGACGAATCCCACGGAAAAGATTTAACCCATGAACAAAGTGCAAGATCGAATGGTGTCTGCATGGCAACGGTTACCAATACTGTGACGAAATATATGAATGGCGGCATTGACGCCGTTACTGAAATTAAGAGGAACATAAATTCAGATAATGCAAGGCGCAAGGATGACGGACGTACAGAAGCTCGGCTGATCGAACTTGCCTGCGGAGCCGTTCCGGAGGGGCATTCCCGTTGGACAATCTGTCTGCTTGAAAAAGAATCCAAAGTGATCTTGGAAACTCCCGTGGGCAGGGAGGCAATCCGCAAGGCCCTAAAAAAAACAAACTTCAACCTCACAAAAACGACTACTGGTGCATCCCAGCAAAAAAAGATCCGGAATTCATAGCTGTATGGAAGATATTCTTGACGTTTACGAACTTCCCTATGATAAGAAACATCCGGTGGTATGCATGGATGAAAAACCATACCAGCTTCTTGGTGAGGCAAGGGAACTACTGCCGATGATTCCGAGAAGTGACCGAAA
>ERZ1108168.975-NODE-975-length-15094-cov-1.930448_pt1 | contig 15094 bp, 16 predicted proteins | sample MGYA00403704_ERZ1108168 | MGnify/ENA primary metagenome ERZ1108168 (study PRJEB35170, sample SAMEA104062421) | human gut metagenome | biome: human gut; feature: human-associated habitat; material: faeces | place: Denmark | collected 2012-06-12 ...
AGGCTCTGCGGCAACCCGTCAGGCTAGCCCTCCGGTTCGTCTTCGGGCTGCGCCGCTTGCGGAAGGACGACTCCCGGATACGCGGCTATTCCGGCCATGAAGCCCCAGAGCATCGTGGGAATCAGGCCGAAATCTAGCCCTTTCAATGCGGCGGTGGCGGGAGCGAAGAGGGCGCCCGCAAACGCGCAGATCAGGGCGGGAATCCAGCCTTCGTAGGGCATAAGCAGAAACAGGGCGCACAGGAACGCGCCCGGGATCATCCCCAGCGCTGCGAACAGGTTCCGATCAAAGGGAATGCCGGGCGTAAAGTGATAGTACACGCTCACGCACACCCCAAGCACTGAAACGGGGAACACAAGGAAACATCTGCCTCCCGAAGGCGTGCATTTTCTGGAAAAGGCGGGAAAGCTGGAGGGAGCCATAAAACGTCCTCCCATGATGCGGAAGCGTTTTTCTGTAAAGCATGGGGGGCAGGTCCGGATTCCGGCAGTGAAGTCCTGCGGTCCGCATTCCTATCGAATGGCGCGGAACGTTGGGCAAACACCAAGAAGGACGAAACGGAGCGGTTCCGTCCGAGGGAAGGAAAAGGAGGCAACCCGGTTTCGCCGGACTGCCCCCCTGTCAATCGTCGTCGGTAGGACGGATGGTCAGCACAGGGCAAGTCGCGTTCTTCACGACCTTTTCAGCCACGGAGCCGAACAGGATCAGGTCGATGCCCTTGCGTCCGCGGGTACCCATAACGATGATGTCGGCCTGTTCGCTTTCGGCGAGGGCAAGGATTTCTTCAGCCGCGTAGCCGACGACGACAACGCCGCGGGCATCCACGCCGGTGAAGTGTTCGGATACAAAGTCGGTCATCGAGCGTTCGGCACCGGAAACGATTTCACCGACAAAGTTGTCGATGGTATTCGGCGGCACATGGAAACCCGTGTACTGGGTCAGCGTGGGGGCGGCGTATACTGCCACAATGCTGGCTCCGGACATCTTGGCGAGCATAACGGCGTATTCGGCTACGGATTCGCTCTGATCCGACAGGTCCAGGGCGCACAGGATCTTCTTCAAGGCAGGCATGACTCTTCTCCCTGTAAAAGATTGCACAGTGGAGAGCTTTACTGCGGAACGGCGCAGGAGCGCTCTTTGAGATTAATCAGACTGTAATCGTTTTTTCGTTAACAAACAAGAGGCCGCCTTTTATTCGTTTCCCTCTTGTGCATTGCCGGAAGCCGAGGATCGGGGGAAAAAGCGGACAGTGACGGAACTGTGGCGAAAACCAAACGTTTTCGCGCTGATGAAAAAAGGTACATTTTTTTCTTGACAGGAAACCGGATTGAGGACTAGTTTTCACGAAACACATTTGAGGACAACATGACCAACTACACCGCCACCGCATTTACCGCTTCCAACGAAAGCAGCCGCTTTTGGGGCTTCTTTTTTTATTTTGGTCGCGCCTGCGGTACAGGGGTGTGTGGGGTGTTGTTGTAAAGCAAAACCAGACATTCAGGGCCGCGGGTGCAAATCCGCGGCCTTTCTTTTTGCCGCGGATCCATGCAGCAGCTTCCCTGTGCAAACACACAAAGGATGGAATACCATGAATCTCGGCAAGCAAGTTCGTCTCCAGCGCATTTTCAATCGTGAAACCGGCCGCGCCATCATTGTTCCTATGGATCACGGCGTCTCTGTCGGTCCTATCGAAGGCATCGAGAATATCCACAAAACAGTCTCAGACATGGCCGACGGCGGCGCTGATGCTGTTCTGATGCACAAAGGGCTGTGCCGCTGCTGCTTCCGCGCTTCCGGCGAAGGTAAAGACGTCGGCCTGATCATCCATCTTTCCGCTTCCACGTCCCTGTCCAGCTACTCCAACAAGAAACGCCTCGTATGCACCGTTGAGGAAGCCATCCGCCGTGGTGCCGACGGCGTTTCCGTGCATGTGAACCTCGGCGACGACAACGAGAGCGATATGCTCGCCGACCTCGGTGAAGTCGCCCGTGTGGCCGAAGAATGGAGTATGCCTCTCCTCGCCATGCTGTACGCCCGCGGCCCCCGCATCTCCAATGAATACGATCCCGCCGTCGTTGCCCATTGTGCCCGCGTGGGCGTGGAACTCGGCGCCGACATCGTGAAAGTCCCTTACACCGGAGACATCGATTCCTTCGCCGACGTCATCGCCGGCTGCTGCGTGCCTGTGGTCATCGCCGGCGGCCCCCGCACCGAGACCACCCGCGAATTCCTCGAAATGGTGGACAATTCCCTCAAGGCGGGCGGTTCCGGCCTTTCCGTGGGGCGCAACGTGTTCCAGCATCCCAAGCGCGTGCAGCTCGTCCGTGCCCTGCGCGGCCTGGTCCATCAGGGCCTGTCACTGGACGAAGCGCTGGCCGTTGTGGAAGGCTAGCGGGAGCGGGGGAGGGCGTTTCCTGACGGGCGCTCCCCCCGGCCTCAATCCGGGAAACGCCGGTTTGGTAGAGGCGTCTGCGCGGCGGAAGCTGCGCTGGGAAAAGGGAAGGGGAAAGGTTCCGGGGAGTTCCGGGGCCGTCATTTTCCGGTCAGGACATGAAGCCTGATGCGGTTGAAACAACAGGAACGGGACCATGCCTGACATTTATTTCAAGAGCGTGCCTTTCAGCAAGGAAGACGTGACGTTGGCCCTCGAATCCGGCGTCGACGGGATCATCACCGAAGCCGAACACGTGGAGGGCGTCCGCTCCCTGGCCCTGTGCGACGTGCGGGCCGAGGCGGACATGCCGTCCGTGGGGCTCGGCTCCAAGGCCGAGGAAGAATCCATCGCCTCCCGCATCGCCGGGGGCGAGCGGCTCGTACTGGCTCAGGGGTGGGAGATCATCCCGGTGGAAAATCTGCTCGCGCAGCCCGCCGTGGCCGGAAAGCTCGCGGTCGAGGTCGCTTCGCTGGCCGAAGCCCGTCTTGCGGCGGGGGTTCTCGAATGCGGCGTGCCCGTCGTGGTGGTGCTTCCCGAAGCGCTGGCAAGCCTCAAGAACATCGTATCGGAGCTGAAATTGTCGCAAGGCACGCTGACGCTGGACAAGGCGACCATTACCGAAGTGAAGACCGTGGGCCTCGGGCACCGCGTCTGCGTCGATACGCTGACCCTCATGGAGCGGGGGCAGGGGATGCTGGTGGGCAACTCCAGCGCCTTCACCTTCCTTACGCACGCCGAAACGGAGCACAACGAATATGTGGCGGCGCGGCCTTTCCGCATCAACGCGGGCGGCGTGCACGCCTATGCGGTGATGCCCGGCGACAAGACCTGCTACGTGGGCGAATTGCGCTCCGGGGACGAAGTCCTTATCGTGGATAAGGACGGGCGCACGTCGCTCGCCACCATAGGGCGCATCAAGACCGAGGTGCGACCCATGCTGATGATCACGGCCCAGATGGAAACGCCGGAAGGCACGCGCACCGGCTCCGTCTTTTTGCAGAACGCCGAAACCATCCGCCTTGTGCGGCCTGACGGGACGCCCGTCAGCGTGGTCGCGCTCCGGCCCGGCGACGAAGTCATCTGCCGAGCCGATGTGGCCGGGCGTCATTTCGGTATGCGCATTCAGGAAAACATCCGCGAGATATAGTCATGCCCGAATCCAACGATACCCCGGACGGCTGGTCCGAAGCCGCAGCCGCGAAACAGTCCGAAGCGCTTCAGGGGCTGCGCCTCCAGATCGACGCCGTGGACCGCGAACTGCTGGCCCTGCTCAACCGCCGTGCCTCCCTGAGCCTTGAAGTGGGGCGGGTGAAGGCGAATACGTCCGGTCCTGTCTTCCGCCCGCAGCGCGAACGGCAGATTCTGGACAACCTTGCCAGCGAGAACTCAGGCCCCCTGCCCGAGGAGCATCTGCGTTCCATCTGGCATGAAATTTTCGCTTCGTCCCGTACCCTTCAGCGTCCCGTATCCGTGGCCTATCTCGGCCCCGAGGGTACGAACTCGTATTTCGCGGCTGTGGATCTGCTCGGGAATCTTATGGATTACCGGCCTTGCAAGAACTTCCGGGAGGCCTTCGCCGCCGTACACGGAGGCGAGTGCGCGCTCGGCGTGATCCCGCTTGAGAACGTCCTGCAGGGCTCCGTGGGGCAGTGCTTCGATCTCTTCATGGAATACGATGTGTACATCCAGACCGAGTCGGTCGCCCGCATCCAGCACACGCTGCTGTCCGTGGAATCGTCTCCGGAAGCGATCAAAGTGGTGTATTCCCATCCGCAGGCGCTTGCCCAGTGCCAGCGCTGGCTGCGTCAGCACCTGCCCGAAGCCTCTCTTATGGCCTGCGATTCCACCGCCGCCGCCGCGCGCCGGGCGGTTTCCGAGCCGGGGAGCGCCGCCATCGGGCACAAGAGCCTGTCCACGATGCTCGGTTTGCCCATCCTTGCCTATAATCTTGAGGATGAGCCGACGAATCAGACGCGTTTTGTGGCCATCGGCCCCAAGCCCACGGACACTTCCGCAGCCAACAAGACTTCGGTACTGTTCACGCTGCCCGACAAGCCCGGCTCTCTGGCGGGTATTTTGGATCTGTTGTTCAAGGCGGGGGTGAATCTCCGCAAGCTGGAGTCGCGCCCCTTGCGCTCTCAGAGCTGGAAATACGCCTTTTTCGCCGATCTCGAGACGAACCTGCTCAAGCCCGAGCTCTCCGGCGTCCTCGCCGAACTCCGCAACACCTGCCACTCGTTCAGGCTGTTGGGCTGCTACACGGCAGGGGAGTAGTGAGGGAAGGAAAATGAAGATTGGGGAAGGGAGGGAAAACTTTTCTGGAGAAAAGCTTTTCCCTCCCTTCCCCAAACCCCATCCCTCCCTTTCCAAAGACTTTTGTGTTTATCGAATCCTTGTCCGCAGTGTTTCTGGATACGTTTCAAAGAGAACGTCCTACTCTCCGGCCCGGACGGGGGCGGCTTCCGCTTCGCCCGCCTCGTCGTCCTTTTCGTCTTTCGCCAGGCACAGGACGCCGAGCAGGATGAGCACGCCGCCGAGGATTTTATAGGCGTTCAGAGGCTCGTTGAACAGCCACACGGAAAACAGGGTCACGCTGATGAGTTCAAGGTGCGAAGCCGCGAACGACGGCCCCACCGGGGCATAGCGCAGGAGCGTCATCCACGTCACGAACGCGCCGAGGTAGCCCGCGATGGCCCCGTACAGCCACGGGTTCAGGAACAGGCGCATGAGCCAGTCAGGGCTCAGCTCCAGCGGCAGGGCCTGCGTGGAAGCGTATTTGAAGCTGATCTGGCTCAACGTATCGAACGACATCAGGATGAGGAAGCCGATGATGTAAAAACGCTTCATCCGCCCACCCCCACAATGGCCACCCCGAGCGTAATCAGGGAAATGCCGGTCACGCGCCAGCGGGTCAGCTTCTCCTTGAAGAACAGCCGCCCCGCAAGCATGATCACCACGATGTTGAACGAGCCGAGCATGACGCCCACGGAAAGCTCAACCTGCGAAAGGAACGCCATCCACACGAAAAACTCGAGCACGTAGCAGCAGATGCCGAGCCACAGCCAAGGCCGGGAAGCCATGCGCTTCCAGTGCGCGAGGCCGCCCGCCCCGGCGGTATGCTCGCTGGCCGCCGCCTTGAAGAAAAGCTGCCCGCCCGTGTCCACGAGCATGTTGGCGATCCACAGGAAGACGATCAGCGCGGTCATCGCCCCGCCCCCTCCGCCGCTTTTTCCATCCCTTCCGCAACCGAGGAAGCGGGAGATGGAGCGGCGGCGTGCGGCGTTTGCGCAGAGTTCTCCGGCGCGGCGGGGACAGGCTCGCGGGCCACGGCGGCGAGGCGTTCGCGCTCCGCGTCGGAAAGCAGATTCCAGGCGAAACGCGCCGTGGCGTCGCCCACCACGTTGCGCTCCTGATCGATGGTGACCATATGGTAGCTTCTGTCGAGGAGCAGTTCCGTGGGCCCGCCGATGTGGTCGCGCACATACAGGGCGTTGCTGCGCGCGCTGGCGATGTCGTCGTTGCCGGCGTGCACGATGAGCGTGGGCGTCTTGATGCTCGGCAGATCGCGTTTCACCGCCGCCACCAGCCCCCAGAGCTGTTTCAGCGACGCGCCGGGCGTGGCCGTAAAGCCCGCCGCCGCAGCGTCCCCGCTCTGCATCTGCGCGAGGATGCGCCCGCGCAGCTTGTCGTCCATGATGCCGTAGGGGAAGGCTTCCTCAAAACGGTAGCGCTTGCCGAAATAGGGCGTCTTGAGGATGAGCGGCAGAAGGAAGCTCAGCTTGGGGATGGTCCAGCCGTCGTACCGCAGGGTCGTGGAATAGAGGGCCAGCCCCCGCGCCCGCCCCGGATAACGCTGGGCGTGGCGCAGCGAGAGCACGGCCCCGGCGGAAAGCCCGCCCACGAACACCGCGTCCATGTGCCGCGAGAGCGCGTCGAAGGCGTCCTCGACGCTCCGCGACCAGTCCGACCAGCAGGTTGTGATGAGCTCCTCTTCCGAGGCGCAATGCCCGGCAAGCTGCGGGCACAGGACGGTGAAGCCGTACCTGTTCAGGCGCTTGCCGAGGATCTTCATTTCGGCGGGCGTCCCGGCAAGGCCGTGCACCAGCAAAAAGCCGATGCGGCCCCCCGGGAAGAAGGGGCCGAGTCGTTCAAGGCTCTGCATAGAAGGGAAAATCCTTGTCGTCGGACCGGGGTTTCCCCCGGCCCGGCAAAAGTCAGTTTTTCGTCACGCGGCGCAGGATTTCATCCAGCAGGCGCATGGCAAGATCGACCTCTTCGCGCGTGATGTTCAACGACGGCGCAAGGGTGATCACATTCTTATAGTAGCCGCCCACGTCAAGGACAAGGCCGTACCGCTTGCCGTCGACCATGAGGTCGCCCTTGATGCCCTCGTCCACGATGCGGTCCATCATGGCCTTGTCGGGGGTGAAGCCGTCCGCCGCGCAGATTTCGGCGCGCAGGGCAAGGCCGAGGCCGTCCACGTCGCCGATGATGGCGTAGCGGGACTTCAGCTCGCGCAGGCCCTCAAGGAAGTAGGCGCCCATCTCGCGCACGCGGGTTTCGTAGTCCTCTTCCGCCAGCATCCGCATGGTTTCGAGGGCCACCGCCGTGCCGAGGGGGTTGCTGGCAAAGGTCGAGTGCGTGGAGCCGCAAGGGAACACCTGCGGATTGATATACCGTTCCTTGGCCCAGATGCCCGCGAGGGGGTTCAGGCCGTTGGTCATGGCCTTGCCGAAGACCACCACGTCCGGGGTGATGCCGAAGTTCTGGAGGCCCCAGAGCTTGCCGGTACGGTAGAAGCCCATCTGGATTTCGTCGTCCACGAGCATGATCTTGCGCTCGTCGAGGACCTTCTTGAGGCGCGGGTAATAGCCGTCCGGCGGGACCACATAGCCGCCCGTGCCCTGGATGCATTCCACATAGAACGCGGCGTATTCGGCTTCCCCGGCCTTGGGGTCCCACACGCCGTAATATTCGGTTTCGAACAGGCGCTCGAACTGGTCGGCGCAGAACATGCCGCAGTCGTCGCGGCGCTTGCCGTAGGGGCAGCGGAAGCAGTACGGGAAGGGCACGAACAGCGCGCGTTCCCCGAAGTGCCCGTAACGGCGGCGGTAGCGGTAGGAGGAGGTGATGGACGACGCGCCGAGCGTGCGCCCGTGGTAGCCGCCCTCGAAGGCGATCATGAGGCTCTTGCCGCCGCAGGCGTTGCGCACGAGCTTGAGGGAGTCCTCAATGGCCTGCGAGCCGCCCACGTTGAAGTGTACGCGGCCCTCTTCGCCCCACGCGTCCCTGATGGATTCGCAGAGCATGGCGGCGAGTTCGATCTTTTCCTTGTGCAGGTACTGGGAGGCGACCTGCGGCAGCGTGTCGATCTGGCGCTTCAGGGCATCGTTCAGGCGCGGGTTGGCATAGCCGAAGTTGACGGCGGAATACCACATCTGGAGGTCGAGATAGGGCTTGTCCTCGTAATCGTACAGGAACGAGCCGTTACAGCCCGCGAACAGCTTCGCCGGTTCCAGATAGTGCACGGTGTCGCCGTAGGAGCAATACCGGGATTCGGCTTCGAGAAGCGCCTTTTCGTCTGCTTTCGTGGTCTTCAAGACATTCTCCACAGGTTGGGGGTGAAATGTGAAAGGGGCCGGAGATCTTGGGGAAGGGAGGGATGCAGGTTCAAACAATCCCCTTCGAAATGGGATTTGTTCCAAAGGCAAAGCTCTCCGCCCTAGGCAGCCGGAGCCGCGGCGGGCGCGGCGATGGGCTTCGGCAGGGGTGCGCCGAACGCCTCAAGGATGTCGAAGAAATCAAGATAGGTGAAATACGGATACCCTTCGGCGGCACAGCGGCGGTGCAGGGCCTTGCCCTGCCGGGCCAGCGTGAACGAGGCCGAGCGCGCCAGACAGCAGTCGGAAAGCCCATCTCCGATGAGCAAGGTCTTGCCGTCCCCCGAGACGGCCTCGGCAACGCCGCACTTGCACACCCCGGAAGCGCAGCCTTCGCGTCCGTAGGGGAATTCGAGGCGGTAGGCCCCTTCCCTGTAGACCATGCGGTTGGCGACCACGGGGACATGGCGCAGGCCGTGCCTGTTCAAGATGCGCTTGATGGGGTAGTCCATGCCGTCGCTCACGATGCCGAGGGGGATGCCTTTCGAGCGGCTGTACCGCACGAACTCCACGAACCCGCCGGTGACGGGGACCGTGTCCAGAAAGGCGTCCAGCCGCTCCAGCGGAGCCTCGATGAGCGGGATCTGCCGCTCCATGCATTGGCGGGCCGAGATGGCACCCCGCACCCATTCGTCCTCGATGGTTTTCCAGGCTGGCCGGGCGAACCGTTCGAGGATCGCGTCGGTCACGTCGAACGGCGTGACGGTGCCGTCGAAATCGCAGATGACGGAATACGGCCCCGCCGCGAAATCGGGCAACTGGAACACGTCTTGCTTCTCCGTGAAGGGGTGATCGGTATGCATGTGGAAACTCCGGGCTGTTTCCCCAAAATAAGCAAACAGCGTGCCACGGCGCCGGAAATCCGGGGAATGCCATTGCTTCCCCTATGATTGCAAAAAAAGGCGCGAGGCGGCGAAAACCGCGGGGATCGAGAGGAAGCAACATAAAATGAAGGAAACGAGCTACAAAAAATGGAGCTTGCTACAGGAAATGGTGTTAGACCCCGCCCAGCGGCTGCGCTATGCTGGGCCACACAACATGCGGTAGTCTCCGTCCCCCGGTTATCCTTAATAATATACGCTGTTCAGGGCGGGTTATGAAGTATTTTCGCGGATTGAAGATATCGCTCGTCGCCAAGCTGGTGCTGGCCTTCGTCCTGGTGGCGGTCATACCCATGCTGGTGGCGAGCAAGATCACCACGGAGCTCATCGCCGATGTGGTGAACAGGAACATCGAGCGCTGGCTCGGGGAAGCCACGACCTACATGCGCCACAGCGTCGAGGAAACGCACGAGCGCCTCAAGGCCGTGAGCCGCCTCCTCGATACCCGCTTCGACGGCAAGACGACCCTCAACAAAAGGGAAGCCGCGGCCCTTTCCTTTATGGATATCGACGCGCTGTGGCTCCGGGACGCGGAGGGGGGGCTGCTCTACGCCACCCTGCCCGAAGGCCGGATCGCGGAGCCGCTGTATCCCGGCGCCCTGTTCAGCTGGGTCCTCATGGCCGACGGTACGCGGCGGGTCGCCGTCACGAGCGAACGGGCATTCACGGCGGACGACGGCAAGGTCCGTACCCTCCAGCTTGCCAGCTGGTTCAGCATCGACTACTCGGACAGCAGCGCCAGCGGCCCGGTGATCCTGCGTATCTTCCTGCCGGAGGGCGACACATTCCGGCAGGTCTATTCTTCGGCCTCGGACAAGCGTTTCCACATCCCGCGCAGCGCCTTGGAAGAGATCGGGAAAGGGGCCTCAACCGTCTTCATCCCCGAACCCGACTGGACCGACGACACCCCCGGCGCGCATTCCCTGATCGCCGTGGCGCGCGGCGAAAACGGCGAGGTCCAGGCGCTGTTCGTCACCTCCGCCCTCCTGCTCCCCTTCCGGGGCTGGCTGGCGAGCCCGGTGCTGTTCTGGGGCTTTTTCATCTTCGGGACCCTGCTCTCGGCGGGGATCGGGTACGTGCTGGCCCGCAGGCTGATAAGCCCCCTCCGCCAGCTCAACGAGGGCGCGCGCGACATCGCCGCCGGAAAGCTCGACTGCCAGCTTCCCGTCCGGGGGAACGACGAGATCGCCGAGCTGACCGCCGGTTTCAACGTCATGGCGCGGCAGCTGGAAATCATGCGGCACGAGAGCATCAAGTCCGCCCGGCAGGAGCGTTCGCGTATGCTCGGCGAAATAGCCCTCGGCTTCGCCCACGAGATCCGCAACCCCCTCGTGGTCATCAAGACCTCCGCCGAAGTGGGGCTCGCGTCCCTCGCCGTCAAGTCGCGGGAAGTCCGGCTGCTCGGCTTCGTGGTTGAAGAAGTGGCCCGCATCAACAACCTGATTTCCGAGTTCCTGGCCTTCGCCAAGCCCTCGCCGCTGAAACTCGAATATTTCCCGCTGTCCCCGCTGATACAGGAAATCGCGGAACTGAGCTCCGCCGAAATGGACAAGCGCGGCATCCGGTACAGCTTCTCCAACGAGGCGGAGGACGACCGGGTCCTCGGCGAGCGGAGCCAGATCCGGCAGGTCCTGCTCAACCTCGGGCTGAACGCGATGGACGCCATGCCGCAAGGCGGCACCCTCTCCGTGCGCCTGTACGCGGAAGACCGGCAGATCCGCATCGAACTCAAGGACACGGGCTGCGGCATCCCCCCGAATCTGCTGTCCACAATCCATATGCCCTTCATCTCGACCAAAAAGAACGGGCTTGGCCTCGGCCTGTCAAAAGCCTATGCCATTATTGAAGAACACGGCGGCAGCATCTCCTGCTCAAGCACGGTCGGGGAAGGGACCGTATTTACCGTGTGCCTGAACAGGTAAGGCGGCTTCCTTTTGAAAGCATACGGTTTCAGGGGAAGGGAGGGGTTCCGTTCCGGCGGGGTTGAGGAGGGAGGAGCTTTTTCGGGAAAGGCGCTTCCCCCCAACACCCCAATATCATTTCACAAGCAATGCTGTCCCAGCAAACGGCGGAATCATGTATACAATCCTCATCGTCGACGACGAAGCGAACCTTTTGGAAGTGCTCGCCGTGGCCCTCGAAAACATGGGCTACGGCACGGTCACGGCGGAAACGGCCGAGGAAGCGCTGGCCGTACTCGAAGAACGGGAAGTGCACCTCGTCCTGAGCGATCTCCGGCTTCCGGGGCTGAGCGGGCGCGAGCTGATGGAAAAGGTCAAGGCCGCCAACCCGGATCTGCCCGTGGTGATCATGACCGCCTACGCCTCGCTCAAGGAGGCTGTGGAGATCATCAAGGAAGGGGCGTTCGACTACACGGTGAAGCCGTTCGAGCTCGACGCCCTCGAAGCCACCATCGCCAGCGCGCTGCGGTATTACGCGCTCGGGCGGGACAACCGGGATTTGCGCGAACAGCTCCAGACCGCCTCGGCCGGGCAATTCGTCGGGCAAAGCCCGGCCTACCTCGCCCTGCTGCGCAACGTCAGGGAAGTCTCGGCGAGCAGCGCCAACGTGCTCATCACCGGCGAATCCGGCACCGGCAAGGAAGTCGTGGCCAAGGCCATCCACTACGGCGGCCCGAGGGCCAAAGCCCCCCTCGTGACCATCAACTGCGCCGCCATCCCCGAACAGCTCCTCGAAAGCGAGCTGTTCGGCCACGCCAGAGGCGCGTTCACGGGCGCCACCAGCAACCGCAAGGGGCGCTTCGCACAGGCCGACGGCGGCACGCTGTTCCTCGACGAAATCGGGGACATGCCGCTGGCGCTCCAGGCGAAGATCCTGCGCTGCATCCAGGAGAAGGCCATTGAGCCCGTCGGCTCCAACACCACGCAAAAGGTCGACGTGCGCATCATCGCCGCGACCAACCAAAACCTCGTCGAAGCCATTGAAAAAGGGAAGTTCCGCCGCGATCTGTATTACCGGCTCAACGTCTACCCGATCATCATGCCGTCGCTCAGGGAACGCAAGGAAGACATCCCCCTCCTCGCCGAGCACTTCGCCCTCCGCGCCGCCGGGGAGATGGGCAAAGTCCCGGTGACGTTCACGGAGGCGGCCCTTGAGATCCTCAAGAACCATACGTGGCCGGGCAACATCCGCGAACTGGAGAACTGCATCGAGCGGCTCACGATCATCGCCTCCGGCACCGCCATCACCCCGGAACGGCTGGCCTCCTGCGCCGTGCCCGGCGGCGGGGACGCAAGCCGCCCCTCCGCGCCCGGCTCCGCCTTCCCGCTCGATCTCGATCGGCAGCTCGCGGAAACGGAACGCGACCTCATCCTGCGGGCGCTCGAAGAAACCGGGGGCGTGCAAGTCAAGGCGGCGGAACTGCTTAACATTTCAGAGCGGAGCATGTGGCACCGCATCAAAAAGCTCGGCATCAACATCATCAATAAAAAGGAAATGATATGACGCCCTTTCCGAACGGAACCGGCCCCGCCAACGCGGACACGGGCCCACCCGCTCCCCATGCCGCCGCTGGTACCGGGGGCACCAGCGCCATCGGCGGCGCACACGGGCGGCCATGCCTTTCCGGGGCGGCCTTCCGCCGTTTCACCCTGCCCGCCCTGCTGGGCCTGCTCCTGCTCGCCGCGCCTCTCCACGCCGCGTACGGGACGGAATCCGGCACCCCACCCTCCGGAGACATGGAATGGAAAGGCGAAGCGTCCACCCCCTCCAGGCGCTGCCCAACCCTCCCCTTCGACGGGGAACTCACCCTCGGCGCGGGCGGCAGCGTGAGTAGCTCCCCCTACAAGGGCTACGGCCCGGACTGGCTGCCGTTCCCCATGATCACCTATGAGGGGGAACGGTTCTTCATCCGGGGGTATACGGCGGGCGTCAAGATCATCAACCTGCCCTACTTGGAGCTTTCCGCCTTCGCCGGATACGACAGCACCTCTTTCGAGGCTTCCGAATCCTCCAACCGGCGGCTGCGCAGGCTTGAGGACCGTTCCCCGTCCGCCCAGGCCGGGATGGAACTGCGCCTGCTCTCGCCTTACGGCATGTTCCATGTCAGCGGGGCCGGGGACGTACTCAGCCACAGCAATGGCTTCAACGGCGACATCGGCTTCATCCAGTCCATAGAATTCGGGCCGCTGGAACTGCTCCCCGCCGTCGGCGCCTACTGGAGCGACGCCCGCTACAACAGCTATTACTACGGCGTGACCCGGAAGGAAGCCCGCAAGAGCGGCCTCGGCGCCTATGCGCCGGGCTCGGGCTTTGCCCCGTATGTAAGCTTCGCCATCGACTACAGCCTCACGGAGCAGTGGGAACTGTTCTGCCAGGGGGAGGTGACGTTCCTGAGCGGCGCGGTCAAAGACAGCCCCATGGTCGGGGAAACGCACACGCAAAGCCTCACCCTTGGCCTGACCTACACGTTCTGACCGGGCGCGGAGGCGGGGAACCATACGCGAGGGAAAGATGCTTCTCCTGTTCCTCACGTTCAGGCTGTTTTTCAGGGGGCTGGGCAAGCTTGTCCAGCCCGGCGCGCTGCCGGGCCCCCGGATGCTTCTCTTTCTCGCCGTCTCCGCACCGTTTGCGGCGCTGCGGAATCCGCGAAAGGCTTTGACAACCATCCATAAAAGAACGATACTCTCCCATAAACGGAGTTTACCGCTCTATGTTGAACGATTATCTGAAAAGCCCGCGCGACGTACGGCTGGAACTTGCGGAGCGGGCCAAGGCCGAACGGCTGCGCCAGAACCTCACGCAGGAAGCCTTGGCCCATGCCGCCGGGATCAGCCTGTCCACGCTCCGGCGCTTTGAAAAGACCGGGGACATCGCGCTGGCCTCGTTCGTGGAAATCGCGTTCGCCCTGCGCCGCATGGACGGGTTCGACGCCCTGTTCCCCGAACCCCCGGTGCACAGCCTGTTTGAAGCCGCGCCCCGCGAACGCAAGCGCGCGAGGAGGCCCGATGCGTCTTGAAGTATATCTGAATGCCCGGGGCGAAAGGCGGTTCGTGGGCTTATTGGATGAGCGCGGCGGGGACATCCTGTTCGAGTACGACAAGCGCTTCCTCGATTCGGGCATTGAACTCTCGCCTTTCCTGCTTCCCCTGCGGCCCGGGGTGGCGTCCGATCCGAAACGGACGTTCGACGGGCTGTTCGGCGTCTTCAACGACAGCCTGCCCGACGGCTGCTCCTGCTGGACCGCCTGCTGCGGCGCAGCGGCCTGCCGCTGGAACGGATCACGCCCCTGTCCCGGCTCTCGCTGGTGGGGAGCGGCGGCATGGGCGCGCTGGAATATGAGCCCGTGACCCCGGACCCCGACCCGCTGCCCGAACGCATCGATCTGGACGGCGTGGCCGAAGAGGCGTGGCGCACCCTCAATGAGGACCCGCTGCCCGTGGAGACGCTGCGCACGCTCATGGCCCTGAACGGCTCCTCCTGCGGGGCGCGGCCCAAGATCATGGTCCGGGTGTCCGGCGACAGGCGGCTCATCGTGCCCGACGCCGTCGCCGAGCCCGGCTGCGATCCGTGGCTGATCAAGTTCCCGGCGCGCCATGACGATCCCGCCATCGGCAGGATGGAATACGCCTGTTCCCTCGCCGCGAAGCGGGCGGGGATCGAGATGCCGGAGACAGCCCTCTTCCCCGGCAGGGACGGGGCCGCCTACTTCGGCGTCCGGCGCTTCGACCGCGAGGACGGCGGCAAGGTGCATGTGCATACCGCCTGCGGGCTGCTGCACGCCTCGCACCGGTACGCCTCCCTCGACTACGAAAACCTGTTCCGGCTGGGAAAATCCCTCACCCGCAATCCCGAGGACGTGGAAAAGCTGGTCCGGCTCATGGCGTTCAACGTCAGGCTCGGCAATCAGGACGACCATTCCAAGAACTTTTCCTTCCTCCTCGATGCGAAAGGCCGCTGGCGGCTGGCCCCGGCCTATGACCTCCCCCCCTCGCGGGGCGTGGGGGGGGAACAGACCTGCATGGTCAACGGCAAGGGGCGGGACATCACGGACAAGGACATGATCGCCGCGGCCTCGGTCGTGGACGTGCCCGCCCGCACGGTAAAGGCCATCCTCGAGCAGGTCGGAGAGGCCGTAGCCGCGCTCCCGGCCATCCTCG
>ERZ1108168.991-NODE-991-length-14802-cov-173.973079_pt1 | contig 14802 bp, 10 predicted proteins | sample MGYA00403704_ERZ1108168 | MGnify/ENA primary metagenome ERZ1108168 (study PRJEB35170, sample SAMEA104062421) | human gut metagenome | biome: human gut; feature: human-associated habitat; material: faeces | place: Denmark | collected 2012-06-12 ...
TACGTATAACTGGCCAATGTGTAAATCGCATCAATCACACTGGTGTTGTTCAGCAAATTGAATACGAAAATAACTGTCCCCATCACAACTGCCATACCGATATGTACATGTTTGCGTATCTTGCTAAGTGCCGCATCTCCTTTTTTCTGTGCATGTAAAATATCTACGGTGAAAGAAGTGGTCAGTGCCGTCAAGGCAGAACCCGCTGCAGAATAGGCGGAGGATATCAGTCCGATAATGAATAATATTCCGACTATACCGGGAAAATAATTTCCGGTAGCAATCATCGGAAACAACTCGTCGCTTTTTCCCGGATTCTCGATGCCTTGCTGTGCTGTAAACGTATATAGGAGTACTCCCAGCATCAGAAAAAGCAGAATAACAAAGAACTGTGAGATTCCACTGGTAATCATATTCTTCTGTGAGTCCCGGAAGTTCTTGCAGCTAAGATTGCGCTGCATCATATCCTGATCGAGCCCGTTCATGGCAATAACGGTGAATATACCTGCCAGGAATTGCTTGAAGAAATATCGTTTGTCATTGACATCGTCAAAAAAGAATGTCTTGGAAAAGTCACTGTCCGAAATCGTACTAACCAGACCACTGAAATTCAGATGCAGACTGGAAGCAATATAATAGATGCAAAGTACAACCGACACTACGAGGCAGAATGTTTTTAGAACATCCGTCCATATCAATGATTTCACTCCACCGCGGAAAGTGTAAAGCCATACGATAAATACCGTAAGAATTACATTCAACAGGAATGGAAGATGGAAAGGATCGAAGATAAGAAACTGCAATGTCAGGCATACGAGAAAGAGTCGGACGGCTGCCCCTAGCATCTTTGAAATAAAAAAGAACCATGCTCCCGTCTGGTAGGAGGAGCTTCCGAACCTGTTCTCCAGATATTCATAAATGGAAACCAGGTTCATACGATAAAAGAGAGGAACGAGTACAAATGCAATGATAATTTGTCCTACTATGAATCCCAGCACCATCTGCAGGTAAGAAAAGCTACTTGCCTGTACCATACCCGGAACGGAAACGAAAGTGACTCCGGAAATGGTGGAACCGATCATGGCAAAAGCAACGATATACCAGGCTGATTTACGGTTTCCTACAAAGAATCCTTCATTGTCGGCTTTGCGTCCTGCTATATAAGAGATAGTGAACAGGATGATAAAGTATGCCACAATAGTAATGGATATAACGGCTGGACTCATATCTGCTGTTTAAATTCGTTTGAGGATGAATATCCGGAACTTGTTTACTTTGCCTACAAATGTAGGGAATTTATCATAGATATGCATACTCTTACATATTTTTTATTCCGGGTGTACCTCCGGTTGCATGTTTTGATGAATGCCAATTTTTATTGAGAGAGGGTAACTCCGGGGATTTCTTTTCGAGTGAAACGCCGGTTGTCTTTTCTGATGTATGCATCTCATCTCTGAAACAGCAAGTGTCAAAAGTATGCCCTGCTGCTGTTTCTTTACTGCTTGAAAGTGCCAGATAACCTCCATCATTGCTTAAAGCAGGGAAGTTGGGTACTATAACTAGGGTTTCTCCTCCGACTTTATGCTTTTGAACTACCTTGTTGAAGTATTTGGTGAAACAAAGATATCCTTTGGACGGAATATTAAGAGGGATGGAAGTATCTTCCTTTTGAAGGGTAGTAGTACTGTATATTGTACCATCTTTATACATCTTATATAGATAGAGGGCTGTTACGCTGATTGTTGTTTGGGTCGGATTATAGATTTCTATATATTCTGCACCATCACTCGCATTATCATACATTATTTCATTGAAAAGAAGCATGCCTCTCACATTTTCCGGTAATTCGGGTGTGTCCGGATTATCCGGTATGTCTGTTCCGGGTTCTTCAGGCGTTCCGTCGGGCGTGGTGGTCGTTTCCACGTCATTAGACAATCGTATGTGGTGAAATGTAAATCCTTTACAACGGCTTTTGGTATAGATGCAGTATATACCGCAGCAGAGGGAAGCTGGTATCTCCCTATTTTTCACTTGTTTCTCTTTTACATATTCATTCTCGGATTCGAGACGTGTCCAAAAGGTCCAGTAACCGTTATTGTCACATTCTACTTTGATAAATAGTTTAGGTGAATTATTACCTTTCATCAGTTCTCTACCTGAAGCCAGTAGTTTGGAACCGTCTTCATTTTGGAGGTAAAGAGCTACATTATCTTTGGAGCCTCCAATTTGAATATAATAACCGTTTAGTTTGCCGGAAAGCACATTGGAGGAAGAGGTTAGATAAAACCGTGCATAATTGTTGGCGGAAGGATTGAAGGTGAGGTGAACTCCAAATTCCCAACGGGTATTTTTTATCGAAGTAGACGGTATCGTGACATAAGCCGTTCCGGCATCTTCTTGTGGATCATTCAGGTGAATTCCTTCTTTAGCATTGATGGTGAACTTATCAGTTTCTCCTTCCCAAGGAAGTTCGGAGGTAGTCGTATCTTCTCCTTCTGAATCTTCCTTTTTTTCGTCATCAGCAGGGAGCGAACAATTATAGAACAATATGATGAAGATACTTAGGAAAGCAAATGCTTGGTAAACTTTCATACGGTTTTTAATTTGAGTTTTTTCGTTTTACCGTATTTGTTTGTGTATAATGCAGAAGCAATTGCGGTCTGAATGTTTGAATGAGTGGGCAAAGATAAACTTTCTTGCCGGAAAAAACCCATACTTACAGAAGAAAAGATTGTAATTCTTTTTGTTTCCTATACATGCATGGGAAGAAAACAATAAGGGACTACCCAAAGTCATATTTAATAGATTGGCTTTTGATAGTCCCTTACAACTGTTACATTCAATATGGGAATACTATTCGAAACGTGGCATTACATATTTATCAGTATAAGATGTGAAAATAATACCAGGTATGGAATGAGTAGACGATGCGTTCTCTAATTTTTTAATCAATGAATAATCGTCAGCATTCAATGCGTAATAATTATCAGAGGTTGGAGTAGTTACACGTACCGTCCAATCGAACATATTACCGATGATGGTTAATGCATCCGTTTCGGGATTGAATACAGGAATTCCTGTTTTCACTACTTCGTATGTCCGGTTCTGCAGTACGTAGAAAGAATTGTTGACATCGGTCATGAAAGCAAGTGTTTTCTTATTTCTGAACTCTGTCAGATACAGATGTTCCAGTGTCAGTCTTTCAGGCAAGGTGATGGCACGAACATACGGACGCCCTTTCACCTGTTTCAGATGAAACAGACGGCGGTCGGCATCCAATAGAAGATAACCTTCGTCATACTCCTTTTTCACCGTAGGATTTCCTACGATCTCCGTTGCCGGGAAACGAAACTCCTTTTTAGTCATAGCTTCGGTAAACTGAAGACTCTTGTCTTCCTTTACGCTGTTGGAGGCCATGTCGATAAATTCGATTCCTTTGGAGGTGATGCGGAATACGTCATCCGGCATTTTCAGGTCTACACGTCCTGACATGGATTCCATCAGAGGATAAAGTCCGATAGAAGGCGCATTGATATCCGAAGGAACACTGCGGAAGTTGAAGTTCTCCGTCTGTACCATTTTAGGAGTTACTGCTATCCCTTTAATGGTATCCGGAAAACGCTCATCGGACATCAACTGACGAAAATAAAACATAGGCAGGATACTGTCGAAAGCTGCTTCCGAATAAATATTACCTGCCAGGTCGCGACGCACACTTCCTTTTCCCTCTTCCTGCCCCATCTGTGCGAAATCGCCAATTACGAAACTGTACAGGGTAAAGGGAGTCTTCTCCGGCTTTACGATAAAGAAATTGTAACACCAGGGCAACTGCCAAAGAAGCAGAAAAGCGATGGTTACATATAATAATATAGTACTGAAACGTCTCATTACTCAATCTTTTAATTTTTAGTCTTTAATTTTTAATTGTTCCTAGTCCTGCTTTCCGGCCTTGAATCGTACGATAGAAAGCCACGAGAAAGAAGCTGTCAACAAAGTATAAACCACTAAATAAGGGAGGAACTTGTTATATGCTTCCGGTGTGGGCGACAGAAAGAAGATTCGGAGTAATAATACTGCGATAATGAGATTCAGAATACGACGTTTCCATGCCGGTTCGAGGCAGATCCATGCCACAAGCAGGTAGCCGGAAATCCCGGCAAGATACCATGTTAAAGCGGTGAGCAATATGTGGTTCTTCAGTTCATGGGCAAGTATTCCATTCAGGTATACTTCCATCAACAGGAAATTGGAAGCGAAGCAGACGAGTAGCAACACTAATCCCGAAAGTAGCATATTACCTGTCATCTTCAACTCCGGATAAGGCAGATGTAGAGTCAGTTTCAGGCATTTGCGCTGCATTTCGGGAACAAACTGCACAATAGCCATCAAAATCCCCGCAATCAGAGGGATATATTGCAACATATCAATGAAGATGACATCTCGTTGTAGCATCACTTCCCACACATGAGCAGCCCCTTTCATTTCTACCACCCGGTTGATGCGGAGCATACAGTAGCCTGTAAAACCAAGTGTGGCGAGCACGGCAAGTAGAAAATACCACCGTGTCTTTATCCATTCTTTATAAAATATAGCGTACATTGTTTTTATCAATTATCAACGATTCTAGTATTTGCCTGTCAGGCCGATAAATGCATCTTCCAGATTCACCTGTTCACTATGAAAATTAGTGTAGGGCACTGACATGGATTTCAGTTTTGCTTCAGTTTCTGCCGGTTGAAGGAAAGAGAAAGTCTCCAACTGGTTCCGCATGACAGAAGGATGATAGAAATCATCGGATGCGGGAAGTTCGTAGCCTTCGGGAATAGTGAAGGTGTAGCGATGTCCTTTTTCCAGTAGTTCGGCAATTGGTTTCTGAATCAGTATCTTTCCGTAGTCCATGATGATGCAGTCGTCAACAAGCCGTTCCATGTCCTGAATGATATGCGAGGTCAGAAAGACGGTTTTTCCTTCTGAACGGGCATAGTCGCGGAGGTAGTCGACAAATAGGCGACGATAGCCGGGATCGAGTCCGAGAGAGAAATCATCCAGTACGAGAAGTTCCGGGTTCTGTGCGAGAATCAGTCCGAGGGCTACTTGTGAACGTTGTCCGCAGGACATGCGCGAGATACGTTGACCGGTGGCTACTTTCAATTTATTCATCAGTTCGTAGTAGGCTTCCTTTTTCCATTGACCGGGGTAGAAAGCTGCGTAGAATTTCTCTATCTCGGTGATGGTCATGAATTGGTATTGCACATGACCTTCGATGAGCAGTCCGATATTGCGACGCAGAGCCGGTGCCATTGTCTGTATCTCCTGTCCGAAGATGCGACATTCTCCCGAACGGGGTTTCAGGTAACCGCTCAAGATATTGATAGTGGTGGTCTTGCCCGTACCGTTCTTTCCCAACAGTCCCAGGATGCGTCCTTTGGGTACTGTGAAACTAAGATTTTCGTAAATCAACCGTTTGCCGTAGTAGTGCGTCAGGTTGTTGCATTCGATAATATGTTCCATTTGATTTTATCTGTTATTTCAATTCAAAAGAAGAAAAGGAAAAGAATGGGAATCAAGATTCCGACAATTAGTTCGATTCCTCCTCTGCCGATAATACCCTTATTTCCTTTCAGCATGATGATGCCGGAGAGAGTAATGATAATAAGAGCGATAGCGAAAATATCAGCAAAGTAAGTCCACCATTGTCCCGGGTTGTAATGTAAGCGGGACATTGCTCCGATAAACGGACGGCGGGTGACGGATTCATATACCGCTTCCCCTGTCTTCACATCTACCAGGAGGTTGGAGCCGCCTTTTAGGAATACTTTCATTACGTCCGTTTTCGGGAAGTAATGTTTGGTATAGTTGCCGCTTTCTCCTAATGGTTCCAGGAGGGTGAGCACTTTCTCCTTATTCATTCCTGCTTTATCCGGTAGCTTTTCTGCTATCTTATACTCTTTCCGTGTGATGGAGAAGTTCGGGTTAATCGTGTCACGGTGATTCATTACAATTCCGGAAATGGCATATATCAATACCATTCCGGAAAAGAAAAATGATAAGTCACGGTGTATGAGTCGACTCCACTTACGGATGTTACTACTCCACTTCATACGAGTTAGCTTCCATGAAATAGAAAGATAAATACTCTTTTCCTGTTTCTGCCTTGCGGTCGGCTATTTTTGCACGGAAATCTGCAATGCGGGCTTCGGGGCTGTTGGCTGTTTCGCCACGTGCTTTCTTTTCAGAGTCGCATCCGGCTTCACCGGTTCCGTGTTTCTCGGCAGCCTGTGCTTTGAGTTGTGCTTCCCAGTTCTGTAGGTAGGCTTCGTCAATGCGTTGTTCTTTCAGTGTTCCGGTAACACGAACGATAGAGTTTACGCATTTAGGGTCGAATGCTCCCAAGGTTCCTGCTTCTACACGGATCACTTGGGTATCGTCGCTACCCATCAGGAAGATTTTCTTTGCTCCATGTTTGCAGGTGTGTGTGCAGACGCCTTCAATGGTAACTTCTTGCCCTGCAAGGCTTTCGGCATTGGCAAGGAGAGAGTCGATTTCCAAAGCGGAAGATGCAGACTGTTCTGTAGCCGTTTCTGATGCGTTTTTCTGTTGTTTGTTACCACATGAAGTTCCGATAAAAGTCATTGCCACGATGGCAATTGCGATTGTTAGCTTTTTTGTTTTCATTGTTCTTGCTTCGTTTTTATATAGTTTGTAATCTGTTTATCATTTGTTTATAGCTTATCATAGTTCGCCTTACGGGCAAATTAGTCCCTTACGCAACGAACTTGCATACCGGCTTTAATGCTGACATAAGATAATGACAATCTGCCTTCCGGATACTTAGCTGCATTGATTGTACTCATTAATCCAAAGAATTGTATATTGGTCAGTAGTCCGCTGGTGCTATTATATACGGGTTTGTAGGCGGTCGAAGTCATGAGATAATTCATTGCCGGTTTTCCATGCCATGTAGCTTGAATATTGGCATCATCTGCTATTACAGTTTTTTGATAATTGCCGGCACCTGTAAGACTTGTTGCCATACGAACACCGGAGAATTGGTAATTGAATCCTGCATCATTCAGTGATGATATTTTGGCGCCGTCATAAGCTGCATCATAGAAAAGAGCTTTATCACCATCAGCCGGTACCTTGCCGTCGACATCATTCGTTGTTTTTCCTACCAGATTAAAGTATTCCAGACGTGTCGGTATGTGCCATCCTTTCGGGCAGATTCCTTGTGCTCCTTCAAAAGATGTCAGATTACTATCAGTAATTTCCTTACCGCCCAGTGCAGCTTGGAAATCATATAGATAACCTAATTCTTTGATGGCACTTTCTTCTGTTGTGGCTACGGTTGCACCGTCGGCTGTGATTTGATACGGATACCAAACATGGGAATCAGCAGTCGGATCACTTGAAGGAGTATATCCTTTCGGCAGATAGATAAGCGGTTCAGCCATCCATGTCGTACCATTTGAAAGAGTTACTGTGTTATATTTTACATTGTCATACATGAAATAGTTCTGATCGAGATGTTCTTCAAAAGAGATTTCATTGTCTGCTCCGATTTCGCCTTCATCTGTCCAGTTATCGATTTCACCACTAAGTTTGACTTCTATATCGTTAGGCAATACGCGGATGTTCACACTGTATTGTCCTCCTTGCGCCAAGGTAGTAGCTGTGAGTTTCTGTGACAAGGTCTTTCCATCGGATGTTACTACTTCAAGAGTTAAGGCTACTGTTTGAGGAACGATGATAGCACGGTAGGTTTTGTTTGCGTCAACAGCCTGTGCCGTAATGTTTGTAGCAGTGACGTTCGCATCAGCAGTAACTGTAAGGGCGGCCAAATCAAGAGTTGCAGTCGGGATAGAACCTTTCAATGCAATGGATGAGATGTTAGCTTCTACTTCCTTAGTTACGTTAATCAGGAGTTTGGTAAGCATATGCTTGAAGTTCATGCTTATAACACTTGTGGTGGGAAGTACATCCGATTTCTTTGCTGCCATAAAATCTGACACTCCATATCCGGTAGTCTGATCAGTTTCAACAGAAAATGAAGCCGGAGTATTACCCGCTTTATAAGGATAGTATGCTACTATTTGCGATTTGTCATTTCCTTCCGGGTACCAGAGTAAATCACCTGCAAATACTCCGTCACTGTATGTCATCTGTTTATTCTCTGCATATACGAAGTCACCGTTTTGGGTGATTGTAACACCGATTTTATCTCCGGTCTCAAAGTTAACTTCCGTAGCGCGTGTAATAATAGGAGAGATAGTAATGCGACTGTTTGCAGGAGTCGTAGCTTCGTTCTCCTCTTGTTGGCAAGATACCAAAAGTGCTGCTGCGAAGATAAATGTCAAACTCTTTTTCATTGCTTCATAATTTAGTTTATATATATTCATTGTTTTTAAAAAGTATATCCTAATTTGATGGTCTCGCTCCAACGGTTCGAACCATCTATATATTGCAGGTTGAAACCGTGCGTATAACTACCCTGTACTTCCGCATAAATTCCATAGTTGAAATGATAGCGCAATCCGAGATGAAATGTCGCCTGTGGGGCAGTTGCATATTCATTTTTCAGATTGTAATAATCAGTCAGTCGATAAGGCGGATCACCCGGTTCCGTATCTGTTGCCGTAGTCCTGTTTTTCTCGGTAAAGTTTCCTATGGCAAAGGATGCAGCCGCTTTCAGGTCGAGTTTCCCCAGATGAAATACGCTGGAGATATAAGTCCGGCTACAAATCATCTTTTCCGAAGCCACATAAGGATACATCTGTGTGGTCAGTCGTCTGAATGTTGATATATTCGTTCCCAGGCGAAGTTCCGTGCGGGGACTGATCCATTCATATTCGGGATGGACGGAGAAAATATTCTGCTCGAAAATACGATTGGAACCGTGTACGTGAGTGGTCGTTATCCCGTTTGCCGTTTCCTTGGTTATCACATTCTCATTGTTGACCAGATGTGACCATTGCAAGTTCAGTCGTAGAAAATGCTCTTTCTTTCCCTGTTTGAAATGATAACTCAAATGGGAGGTAATCCGGTGGGTTGGAAATTTAAACCAGATAGCATCCCTTTCACCGGCAGAACCTGAAGAATATGTGTATTCAGCATCTCCGTAAAATCCTTTCCATTGAAGTTGCAAGGCTCCCCCGTTCGACAATTCTTTGATGGGGAAACCGTTGACACCCGATTCACTAAGATGGATTCCACTCCCGTCCCATGCCTCGTAAGCTCCATACATAAGTCCTTTATCCAGAAAAGCATTGTAAGAGTTTTCGGCTGTACCGATGACTTCTGCTTTTACTGATTCGCTATTTTTGCCGAGAATATAGGAAAAGCCGATCGCCATATCTCCCGAATGATACATGATGCTGGGGACTATTTTCAAATCCAGTCGGTAATTGGTATGCCGCAAGTCCTTTCGTTTGGAATAGTTGGAAGCGGCAAAGTCAATCTTTCCTCCTAATCGCCAGTTGGGTGAAATATCAGTTGCAATACCACCCATGAAAGTGTAAGTTTGCAAGTCTTTACGTCCGGGAGTGAACTCCAGGAGGTCTACGGGATAAAATCCCGGGTGGATGAACATCGAACCGCTCATATCCTTGCCTGAAGTATGATCGAATGAGAATGAACCCGTCAGTGAATAGCCTTTCAGATGAGTGATGGACTTTGCTACCGCTCCGGCACTCCATGCTTCTTTTGCTTCGTAATAGTTGCGGAAATCACCGTGGTTATTCTTTCCGTACAGTTCGGCATAGGAAGCAGAAATACTGTCTATCATGATACCTGTGACATTTGCCCCGGCATTCCAGGAGTTACGCCGTTCGATGATGTCATAAGTCTGCGCCGAAACTCCGGATGTCAGACATAGGATCCAAAGGCCTGTTATATATATTTTCTTCATCTCACTCATGCAAAGATTGTTTTTCCCGTTCATAAAAATCGGTAGAAGAGTTGTTGGTATCTACCAGTACTTCGTAACCCGCTTCCTGTGTCGCTTCTTCATCCACATGACGGTATAAACTACGTCCGTTGTATGTGGCACTTTGAGTGACATATCCCGCATCGATGGATGGAGAAATACGCTTTTTATTGTTGGAGGAACCGCCATAATATACTTCCGTGCCATCAATCACCCAATCGAGTGGTACCGCTATCACCTGATCCGTAGTGCTTCCCGGTTTTTGTATGACGCTTCCCTCTTTAAGAACGAAGTCCTGTATCGTGGTATCCTTGGCTTTAAAAATAACCGCGGCAGGAGAAAATATCGAGAATGAATAGGCGTTCGCCTGACCAGTCTTCAACACTACGTTCAGGTAATGATCCGGTGTGATCTGGTCGCCCGGAGCCGGATGATACTGTGTGTTCGGGAAATAAACATTATTATAGCATACAAAATATCCGGGTTTGTTCAGGTTGACAGATTGCGGATATTGTGCCGCATGGTCAACCGCTCCGTTGATGGCAATCACTGCATCTTCTCCCGGCTGAAGCGGGAACGTTTTACCGGTACCGCCAAATTGCCAGATGCACTGAACGATGGGAGCGAAGTCCTTGAAGATGGTTGCTCCGGTTGCTTCATCCTGTGTTACCCATACATTAGTGGCTTGTGAATTGTAAGGGTCGAGTGCTCCGAAGCATAAACTATCCAGATATTGCACTTCCGAGTCGTTATTATGCAGGATAATGTACTTGTCGGACTGATAATTTCCTTCCAGCGGTAACTTTGTGCATCCTCCGCAGTAAATCTCTTTAATAATGATCGTCCCGGCCTTGGAATGAATGAGCGGGAGATTAAGAGACATGTCTCCGCTGGTTAGTTTGACATTATCAGCTAATCCGTTGAAAATATCCTTTCCGTCTTTGTCGCTGACTTGTACGCGGTATATACCTTTGGTCAAAGAGAATTGTGCGACTCCATTCTTGTCGGTTTTAGCCTTGTAAGAATTCCCACGGTCGACATCTTCAATCTTTACGGTCATTCCTTCCCGGAGATGATCCGTGTATCCGTCCGGATATACGGCAGTAACCTGCAGGCTGTGCAACTGGTTGTCATACGGATTCTCTTTATCGATATCCGTGCATCCTGTAAAGATGCCAGTCACTGTTAGTAATAATATGTAGATGGATTGCTTCATATAGTTAGAATTTGATACGGCAAGTAAGTCCATAATAGAAATCCGGGGTGAAGAGAGCACTTACACCCGTTGCATGAGATTTTACATAAGGCCGTGAGTTGGTGAAATTAATCGCATTGAGAGAAAGGGATACATAGTCTCCAATCTCTTTGGTGATATTGATATTGGCTGAAAAATAAGGATCATATCCGTCTGCTGCAAATGTATAGGCATTGCCCGATTTGCGTATCAGGTAGGAGAATGCCGGATTCGCGGCTTCTGCTGATGTGAAAGGATGCATCTCATTATTCAGGTCGAGGTATGCTACCGGCCAGATAGCGGTATAAGAGTTACCGTCATAGATACTTCCCCCGGTTTGGGTATTACTGCTTTCGCTCACATTGAAAGCATATTCTTTTCCTTGATACTCGGAGATGTTCTGCGAACGCTTCACAAGCGAAGCTTCCAGTCGGCACGAAATAATCAGTCTGGCTTTCGGAATACGGGTGATGGCTGTGATATTGGCATCCAGTGAGTGGGTACGCTTGCCGTTGGCGGTAGTCGATAAGTTGTCGCCATTGGCGTAAATACCTACATATTGGTAAGAACGATTGGCAAGACTGGTGTGCGACCATCCATTCTGATAATAATACGATAAAGAGTTGTCGATGTATTTTGTATAAGTATAAGCGGCATCTACCCGGAATTGCGTGCGAATCGGGGTAATTTCCGGGAAATCAACAATCATTTCCGCTCCGCGACGAATCACGTCCATTCCATTGCCGGGAGAAGTTGACTTTACAAAAGTCTGGTCAGTCACTTTGACATCCATAGGAGTCCAGTAACTGGATGCATTGTCGCGTATGTAAACCATCCCTGTCTGATTATCTACATTGATTTGCGGGTTAGTCGGCATCGTGAATCCATCCGGCAATTGGAGCACATCATAGGAGAACGGAGTATAAGAACTTGTGTACTTATACGGCAGCTTGGTGCGGTTGAAATAACCGACTAATGAAATCCGGGTACAGGCGATGTTGACGTCCAGACCGATTTCTGCGTTCTGATTCCGTTGCCAGCGTAGGTTTTCATTGTGCAATAACATGTAGGGCTGACTATAATATATATAAGATGATTCAATCTTATTATAGGAAAAGCCGAAAGTCTGTATATCCCGATATTCCTGTTTGGGATACAAGGTATAGAAAGAGGGAAGTTTTTCGGTAATTCCCCAACCGCCACGGATAGCGATATATTCGTTCAACTGCCATCTGGCATTGAAACGCGGAGACAGAGTATTCAGATTCTTATATTTCGTTCCCTTGATAAACAAATGTTCCCAACGTACCCCTGCCATCAGTCTAAGCATAGTATTTCCCACAGGAAATGAGAGACTTTCTTCTGCATAAAGTGAAACATTATGCATATATGGATAAGTAGTGTAAGGACGGGGACGATAACCGTTCGGAGCCAATGCTGGGTCTTTGTAATATTCTCCTTCACCCACATTGCCTGTTGCTTTCCATTGAACGCCCGCTTTCAGGTTGCTGTTTACAGTCTTAAATCGTCTGTTCCATTCATATTTTAACGATGCGGCATAATCCAGTTCTTTGGAGTCGATGATTTGGTCGGCAAAGTAAGTATATGGCAGTTTGTTTGCCATAAAATATCCTTCCTCTGTGGCATGAACAGCCGGTTGCTCCGATGCATACGAGTAGAACGTATGCGCGTGGGAGTTGTTATCATTGTAGTATATCGATGCGTCGAACTTAAGGTTGGTTATCCACGATTTGTTGAGCAGCCAGGCCAGTGAAGTGTTTGCCCGGAATACGTTATCTCTCACTTTGTTGTATTCTCCCGAATAGGCATCAGGATCATCTTTGGTATTCATTCCTCCGATATTGCCTGTAACACCGATGTCGAATCTCAATACGTTGCGGAACGTGTTGCTATATCCGGCAGAGAATCCCCTTCTTGTATAAGAAGAATAGGGAGATACCAACTTTTGAGTAGCCTTGGTCCACTCACCGTTTATGTTGATGACACCTTTATCGTTTCCTAAATCCAATCCTTTTGCAAATGACACCTGTTCGGTGCGAGGATTGATAGACAGCAATATGTTCCAGGGTGTTTTCCCTTTCCGGGTGTGAATCTTGACCATACCACTATTCAAGTCTCCATATTCTGCCGAAGGCACTCCGGTGATGACTTCCACCGATTCAATATCTGCAACAGTGATATTCCGGGTATCCACTCCGCTCATATTGCCAAACGAACCATTGTTTCCAATACGAACTCCATCCACTTCTACGGCTGTTCCAAATGCGGCATTACCGGCTGTTGACCCTCCGTCGCGTAATGAGAAGATATTATTGGCGGTAAGATCCGGCACTTTAGTCTTTCCTCCCGGAAGGAGAGCGGAGATATCGCTCACGTTGGACACCTGTAGATGTTCCAATGCATGATTTCCGATAGTGAGCGTTGTGTTTAATTCATTTTTTGGTGCTTGTGCAGTGACGACTACATCATCCAGTGCAAGTGTATTTTCTTTGAGTATGATAGGAAGGTTATTGATGTTGCTGCGTACATTTACGGGAATGGTTGCCGGTACATAACCAAGAAAAGAAACCTCCAGATTATATTTCCCTTCCTGTACTCCTTGTATCGTAAATTCTCCTTTCTGATTGGATACGGCCCACAAATAGGTACCTTTAATGAGAATAGAAGCACCAGGCAAAGGGGAATTCGTTTTTGCCTCGGTCACACGTCCCGAGATTGTATAGATGTTTGAATTAGCTGCGGCCTCAAATAAATTGAAAAATAGTAGCCCCCAGAATGCTATATTAAAAAGACAATACTTCATAGATAAGTTTTGTGCAAAATTCGATAAAAATCGTATGCGCATCAATCACTATATATTGTTATTTTGGGCTAATTTTGATACCTATAACATGTGATATCTTATCTAAATAATAGCTATTTTCTTCTATTTGTAATTTGGTGAATAGAAAACTGGCTTGCATTGCGATCACTATCACATTGCAAGCCGGTTGATTCATTTGGCTTATCTATAGTTGTCCGGATATTATTTCCAGTCCGCTATATTAGATATTTTTTACTTTAATCAGATATTCGGCAATCTGAACAGCATTCAGGGCGGCACCCTTCTTGATCTGGTCACCTACAATCCAGAAAGTCAATCCGTTTTCGTTTGTCAGGTCTTTGCGGATACGGCCTACGTATACCGGATCTTTACCTGCCAGGAACAGCGGCATCGGGTATTCTTTTTCGGCAGGATTGTCCTGCAGAACCAGACCTTCACCGTTAGCGAATGCTTCACGAGCCTCTTCTACGGAAATCGGACGTTCAGTTTCTACCCAAATACTTTCAGAGTGAGCACGTAATGCAGGAACACGTACACAAGTTGCACTAACTTTTACGTCAGAATGCATGATCTTGCGTGTTTCATTATACATCTTCATCTCTTCTTTCGTATAACCGTTTTCTGTAAATACGTCAATCTGCGGAATCAGGTTGAAAGCCAACTGATAGGCAAACTTCTCTACAGTCACAGGTTCGTTTGCCAATACCTGACGATATTGTTCGTACAATTCGTCCATGGCAGCGGCACCCGCACCACTTGCTGCCTGATAGGTAGACACGTGCACGGTTTTTATATGAG
>ERZ1108168.1043-NODE-1043-length-13987-cov-2.213394_pt1 | contig 13987 bp, 11 predicted proteins | sample MGYA00403704_ERZ1108168 | MGnify/ENA primary metagenome ERZ1108168 (study PRJEB35170, sample SAMEA104062421) | human gut metagenome | biome: human gut; feature: human-associated habitat; material: faeces | place: Denmark | collected 2012-06-12 ...
TCAGTATTGCCGCTTTTCGCCGCCGATGAATCGAGCCATGACGCATAGGCCCCGAGATAGATATTAAAGTTCGGCATATCCATAATATTCGGCAGATGCCATGAGGTATGAAGGGTGTGAATGTCGTAGCGCCCCGGCGCCAGAATGGCGCAGTCGCCATCGCACTCCGCGTTGACGCCGGACATATTAAACTGGTCGATTTTGTTATGCGCGTAAATGTAGCCCAGCTCCACGCGATGCCATAACGCATTGATACCGGCGCTGAAATCCTTTTCGTCCGCCGCATCCAGATACGCGGTGCTTACGTTCACCACCGCCCCGTCCTCGGCATCAGTTTTCAGCGTATTCCAGCTCATTGTCATACCGTAGCCGGTACGGCTGGACTGATCGACCCAGCGACCGTTCTGAGTCTCATAGCCATAAGCGTTATTGACGAGGTTGCTCTCCATCGCCGCGGCCACCGACCAGGGACCGGATTGCCAGGCAGCGACCGGGCGCACATAAACCACGTTTTTGCTGTTATCCAGCGCGTTGCCGTGATAGCGCTGATCCACGAACAGCGAACTGCCGTCCTCCACCAGCGTATTGACCTCAAAGTACCAGTTATCAAGATTTTTACTGAGCAGGAAGTTGCCGCCGCTGCTGCTGCGTCCGCGCCCCTCTTTCATCATATAAATATAGCCGTAGCCGTCGCTATACAGGTCGTTCGCCGTATTACCGGAATATTCAATAAACGTATCCTGATTAAGCGGGAACATATCGTAGGCTTCGAAGCGACCGATTTTAATTTTCCAGTCATCCTGCTGACCAAAGAAAAAGGCCGCGTCATCAAGATTCATTTTGCCATTCATATCCGCCAGCGGCTGCACGCTGAATCCGGCATATTTACCGTTAGCCCCTTTGCGTAATCCATCAAAGCCGAGAAGAATACGTCCGTTAATATCCCAGCGCTCTTTATCCCCCGGCGCCCAGTTTTTATTGGCGCTGGTTTTTACCGACGTCAGGCTACCGGTACGGCTGGCGCCGTCCATATTAAACTCAACGTCGCCATAGAATTTTAACTCACCATAATCATTAAGCTGCAAAGCGGGCTTAGCCGGCACGACGCTCGCCACCGTCGCTGGCGCCTCCTGGTTTTTCAACGCGCGAATCTCCGCCTCCGCGCTGGCCGCCCGCTGTTCGGTCGCCTTCAGGCGTTGTTCCATTTGTGCCAGCCGCTCCTCAAGGGATAACGGCGCCTGAGCATTAGCCAGAGGGGTAAATAAAGACGTCAGAACACAACCGACCCAGATTTTATTCATCGGAAAACCCTTTATTATTTAGTTAAATAGTATTTTTTATTTATGGGTAAAGCTCGACAATAATAACCCGTCCACCGTCGAAGACGGGTTATTAACAACTATTCAGTAAAACTTATTCCAGCTGCCAGGCTCCTGCTTCTTTTAAATATGCAGAGCCGCTCCAGGAAAATAACGCTAATTCACGGCGAGCGGCGTCAGGATATATACGACTGCTGAGACAGGCCTCGCCATCATTCACAAACACCTCTACCGAAGAGCTATCGAAGAATATCCTCAGCTTCAGATCGGCGCCTTCGGTCAACGGGACGCTGCGGGTGCCGCAGAGGCCATACTGCGGATAGTGTCGCTCAAGCACCAGGCGCTGCATCTGCGCATCCACGTAAACGCGCAGACCATCGCCGAAGCTCAGGCCATACTGTTCAGCGCTGCTGCTGGCGCAGTCCCAGTGCAGGATCACCTCCATCGCCTCGCAGTTTTCCACCGTCGTGGTCTGCTGGTTCTTCAGCGTCGTGACCGGCCACGGGAAGCTGGCGCCGCGCATACTCTCAACCTCTTTCGCCGGACGCATCTGCAGACGGTTATCGGCGCTCAGGCTCAGCTCCCGCGGCAGCGAAAGCATGCCCGCCCAGCCGTCCTGCTGCTCCGGCAGCGGCGATTCCCACATATCCAGCCAGCCGATGACAATGCGGCGACCATCGGGCGTGAGGAAGCTCTGCGGGGCGTAGAAATCGTGCCCGTGATCCATTTCGACAACCTCCCCCTCGCGTACAAACGCCTGCCCCGGCTGCCACTCACCGAGCAGATAGCCGCTCTGGAACAGGTTGCGGTTGCGATAGCCTTTCGCCGCCAGCCCCTGAGGGGAGAACATCAGGATATGTTTACCGTTGAGGGCGAAGAAATCCGGGCATTCCCACATATAGCCCATCTCTTTTTCCGCTTCATCAAGCACGCCCGCGTCCTGCCACTGGCGCAGATCGGCTGAGCGATACAGCCGCACCTGGCCGGTATCGCCATCGCGAGCGCCGACGATCATGTACCAGCTGTCCCCTTCTCGCCACACTTTCGGGTCGCGGAAATGGTGCATGCCCGGCGGGGTGTCGACCACGATCCCCTGGCGCTCGAAGTGGATCCCGTCGCGACTGGTCGCCAGACACTGCACCTGATACAGATTGGCTTCGTCGCCAGGATCGCCGGGGAATTTATGCCCGGTATAAATCAGCGCCAGCGTATCGCCATCCACCACCGCGGAGCCGGAGAAGCAGCCGTCTTTATCCTCCGGGCCTTCCGGGGCCAGCGCTACCGGCAGATGCTCCCAGTGCACCAGATCCTTACTGCGCGCGTGACCCCAGTGCATCGGTCCCCATTGGGTGGAGTACGGATGGTGCTGGTAAAAAGCGTGATACCAGCCGTCGAACCAGACCAGGCCATTGGGATCGTTGATCCAACCCGCGCGGGCGGCCAGGTGATAGCGCGGATACCAGCGCAGGTTCAGCTCTTCATGTTTGGCCTGCAGTTCTTGCTCGGCCCGGGGAATGGAATACGTCATATTGATTACTCTTTTGATTCAGATAGCGGAAGTTTGCGGCATCAGCGGGTCCGAAGAGGACTTACTGGAACGCAACAAGAAGATGGAGATAAAGGTGGTGCAGAACACCAGCAGTCCCATAATCAGATAGGACTGGGCGAAGCCGTATTTCTCATAGCTATAGCCAGCCAGCGGCGACAGCACCGTCGCGATAACCGAGCTGGTGCAGGCAAAGCCCACCAGATACAGCGTTGAGGAGAGACGTTTGTCGAAGTTCAGGCTGTTGTATTTAAAGATGGAGACCAGCAGCACCGGCAGCTCGACCGCGTGCAGCAGTTTAGTAATGGAGATAAGCAGCGGCCCTTCCACCAGCCCGGACGCCACCATCCGCATCGCCATCACCATCCCGGCGAAGATCAGACCGTTTTTCGCGCCAATACGGTTAACCAGCCACGGCGCACAGAACATACCGGCGGCTTCCAGGAACACCTGGAACGAGTTCAGGTAGCCGTACATCTCGTTGCCTTCCTGTAAGGTCGGGAACTGGGAAGAGAAGTAGACCGGGAACTGCTGATCGTAAACGCCGTAGATACAGGTGCCGATGACGAAGAACACCAGCGCCCAAAAGCGCGGCAGGGTCAGCAGACGCAGAGCATCCTCCAGCGTCACTTTACCGCCCGATACCGCCTCCTGCATGGCGTGCGGCGCGGAAGAGACCCGCAGTCGCGCCAGTAGTATAAAAAAGACCAGTCCGGAGCAGCTGGCCACCGCGAAGTTTAAATGCGGGTTAATATTGAACAGCAAACCGGCGAAGAATGTCGCCACCGCCCAGCCCAGCGAGCCCCACATCCGCGCTTTGCCGAATTCAAACTGGCTCTGGCGCGCGACGCGCTCGGTGTAGGACTCCAGTACGCCGATACCGCCGTTGAAGGTCAGTCCGATATAAATCCCGCCGAAGATGCTGCCGAGCAAGACGTTAATTTTGAGCAGATAGCCAAACAGCATATAGGCCGGGCCGGAGAGGATCAGCAGAACGGTAATGTACCAGAGCAGATTTTTACGCAGGCCGAGTTTGTCCTGTATAAAGCCATAACACACCTGCGCGAAAAGCGCCGAGACGGAAAGCACCGAGAAGATAATCCCGGTATCCCCCGGTTTAAGGCCCACTTCCTGGTGCAGCCAGATCGAGAGCAGAGAACCTGAAGAGGACCAGGTCACGAAAAAGAAAAACAGTAACGCGCTGAGTAACGGATAGCTTTGTGAGGGGTGCGCTTTCATCATGACATTCTCATGTAGGAGTAATGCTGATATGGTAACGTTAACAAAAAACGAATCTCATGTCGTTTTGCTGAGATTCATGATGTTAATCACAAAAGTTAACGTTAACATAACGAGAGTGCGATCGCGATCAAATATTCCTCGTCTGCATCGGCACCGGGTGTACGATAGAATATCGTATGATCCTTTTACATCAGTAACTTAGTAAAACCCGTTGCCGACGGCAGGGGTGGAGCACTTAATATGGCATCTCTGAAAGATGTGGCAAAGCTGGCGAATGTGTCGCTGATGACGGTCTCCCGGGCGCTAAACAGCCCGGAAAGACTCAAGCCGGAAACCCTGGCTCGGGTCCAGGCGGCTATCGAAGAGACTAACTACGTCCCCGACCTGTCGGCGAAGAAAATTCGCGGCGCCCACGCGACGCCAAACACCATCGGGGTGCTGGCGCTGGATACCGTCACCACGCCGTTCTCGGTGGAGATTACGCTCTCCATCGAAGAGACCGCGCGGGCGCACGGCTGGAACAGCTTCGTGGTCAACATGTTCTCTGACGATAGCCCGGAAACCATTGTCGACCTGCTGCTCTCCCACCGTCCGGACGGGATTATTTATACCACGATGGGCCTACGCCAGGTGCCGCTTCCGGCCAAGCTGTTAACCCTCCCCTGCGTGCTGGCCAACTGCGAAAGCCTGCACGATCCGGTGGCCAGCTATATCCCGGACGACGAACAGGGTCAGTATACGGCGGTGCAGGCTCTGCTGGCCGCGGGCTACCGCCGTCCGCTGTGCCTGCATCTGCCGGCGAATCATCTGGCGACCGTCCGCCGCCGTCAGGGACTGGAACGCGCCTGCCGGGAAGCGGGGATTGACCCGGATACTCTCCATCACAGCTATATGGCCTATGGTGATGAGCACTATCGCGATATTCCCGCTGTCGTGCTGGCGCATATTCAGCAACCCACGCTGCCATTCGACTCGGTGATTTGCGGCAACGACCGCATCGCGTTTATGGTCTATCAGACGCTACTGGCGCAGGGGCTGCGCATTCCGCAGGATGTGGCGGTGGTGGGTTACGACAATATGGTGGGGATCGGCGATCTGTTTTTTCCGCCGCTCTCAACGGTGCAGCTCCCGCACTATGATATTGGGCGCCTGAGCGCCCTGCACATTATTAACGGCGACAGCCACCGGGAGACGGTACGGGTTGCCAGCCCGTGGCTGCCGCGCGAGTCCTTATAGTTAATTGCCGATATTGCGCAGCTTCTCGCCGGACATCAGCTTGCGTTCAATATGCTCAAGGGTGACGTTTTTGGTTTCCGGGATCAGCCAGAAAGTCACGCCGATAAAGGCGACGTTCAGCGCGGTATATAGCCAGAAGGTTCCCGCCGCGCCGATAGCGTCCAGCAGCGTCAGGAAGGTCGCGCCGATAATCATGTTCGACACCCAGTTGGTGGTGGTTGAGCAGGTGATACCGAAATCGCGGCACTTCAGCGGCTGAATTTCCGAACACAGGATCCACACCACCGGCGCGGCGCTCATCGCATAGCCGGCGATACACATCATGGTCATCCCCACCGACAGCCAGGAGAGACCGCTGGAGGCGGTGCCGTTATCAAACTGCATCAGGCAGTAGCCCAGCACCAGCGTGCCGATGGCCATCACGCTAAAGCCGATTTTCAGCGCCGGTTTACGCCCGGCCTTATCGACGGTAAAGACGGCGATAAAGGTGGCGAACATAAAGGTCAGGCCAACCACCAGGGTCGCCACCATCTGCTGCTCGGTAGTGGTGAAGCCGGCCATTTTGAAGATGCGCGGCGCGTAGTACATGATGATATTCATCCCGGTAAATTGCTGCATCGCCTGCAGCAGCATGCCAAGGAATACCGCCCGCCGCACGTTGCGGTTGACCTTAAACAGCGCCCAGCCGCCCTGCTTCAGCTTGAGGCTTTCACGGATCTCATTCAGCTCGTCGCGGGCTTTTTCGGACGTGTCGCGCAGCATCCGCAGCACCTCTTCCGCTTCTACGTGACGCCCTTTTTCCGCCAGCCAGCGCGGGCTGTTCGGCAGGAAGATCACCAGAATAATCAGCACCAGCGCCGGCAGCGCCAGTACGCCAAGCATCGCTCGCCAGTTGCCGCTGTAGCTGAACGCGGTATCAGAGAGAAACGCCATCACGATCCCCAACGTCACCATCAGCTGATACATGCTGATCATCTTGCCGCGTACGTTTTCGCTCGCCATTTCCGACAGATACAGCGGCGCGGTATAAGAGGCGATCCCCACCGCGACCCCGAGAACGATCCTCGCCGCCAGCAGCATTTCGACGCTGCCGGCAAAAGCGGAGCCCACGGAACCGGCCACGAACAGCACTGCGCCCACCATCAGGCTGTATTTGCGCCCGAGGCGAAAAGAGAGCCAGCCGTTAAATAACGCGCCGATAGCGGCTCCCAGCATCATGCTGCTCACCACCCACTCCTGCAGGCGGCTGGATAAAACGAAATGATCGGTAATAAAGGGCAGCGCCCCGGCAATTACGCCGATATCAAGGCCAAACAGCAATCCTGCCACCGCGGCGGCAACCGAGACAAACTGATTCATGCGCCGGGTATCGCGCTGCGTACGCGGCATGGTTGTAGAGTCGTGACTGATTGAGGTCATTTTTTTCCCGCCAGACGAAGTAAGAGATACGATGAAACTACGGGATCGGCGGCGCAAGGTGTCAGGCGTGACAAGCCAAAGATATGGATTAAGTTGCTACAGGCAATGGTTTTGTGATGGACATTCAACTTTCCAAAGAACAGAAAATAAGCATTTCAACTTCATCGGCCCTTGCTAAACATAGATACTCTGCCAGGAAACAAGTAAACCATATGGACTATTTCAATTTCATCATATGGACAATTGATATTGAGCCATAAAAAACCCTGCCGCAGCAGGGTTCCATTTTGCGCTGATAACGCGGAAAACGTTAGCGCGCCAGCCAGCCGCCATCCACCGCCACGGTGTAGCCATTGATGTAGTCAGAAGCGCTGGAGGCCAGGAAGACTACCGGCCCCATCAGGTCGCTCGGCAGACCCCAGCGTCCCGCCGGGATACGGTCGAGGATCTCGCTGCTGCGCTGTTCGTCGGCGCGCAGCTGCTGGGTATTGTTGGTCGCCATATAGCCCGGCGCCAGCGCGTTGACGTTGATGCCGTGCTTCGCCCACTCGTTCGCCAGCAGGCGGGTCACGCCCATCACCGCGCTTTTAGACGCCGTGTAGGACGGTACGCGGATCCCGCCCTGGAAAGAGAGCATCGAGGCGATATTGATAATCTTGCCGCCGGTACCCTGAGCGATAAAGTGCTTCGCCGCCGCCTGAGACATAAAGAACACGCTCTTAATATTCAGGTTCATCACGTCGTCCCAGTTTTCTCGCTGAATTCAATCGCGTCTTCGCGACGGATCAGACCGGCGTTGTTAACCAGGATATCGATATGCCCGAACTCCGCTACCGCACGCTCCAGCAGCTGTGGAATGCCGTCAATCTGGCGCAGATCGGCGGTCAGGCTGAGAAAACGGCGGCCCAGCGCCGTGACGCGCTCAATGGTTTCCGTCGGTTCAACAATATTGATACCCACGATATCGCAGCCGGCTTCCGCCAGGCCCACCGCCATACCCTGGCCCAGACCCGTATCACAGCCGCTGACCACGGCCACTTTGCCCTGCAGGGAGAATGCGTCGAGAATCATACTTGGTTCCTTAATCTTTCAGAGCCTGTGTAGGTACAGGCAAGGTTCTGATAGTCCAGCCTGCTGCTTGTGCAGACCCTTATGGTTTGAAGAACTCTCAGGGATTGACCCTTCTAAAAATAAAACAGAGTTCCGTTTTACTGTGAGCACATCTTAGCCCCGGCTAAAGTCATTTTCAATTATTATTAAAACATCGTTTCAATTTTAAGACTGATAAATGTTAAAAATGCAAAACAGATCACGAAGCGCCGGAGGATTAATCCGGAAATATTGATTTAATTCATTAAAATACAGTCAGTTATAGTTAACTTTAAAAAAAGACCATAGATTGAAGAAAATCGACAAGAAATCAAAGACCGCCGGGATGCGTGCCGCACGTCGCGCAAAAAACGCGATCTGCCGCAAGAAGTTGTTGCGAATTGCGTCCGCCATCACAAATAATGAAACGATGTTTTGATAAATTAACACCCATCTTTTAATTCTACTTCCACTGGCCGGTCAACGCAGGCGAGCGGCATCTCAGGAAGGCAAAGGAGTACATCATGGCTAAAGGCATGCGGGTTAAACTGAATTATGAAGTCAGCCGCGATCCGGACACCGGCGCGGAGATCACCCGTTTAACCCCACCGGAAGTGACCTGTCATCGTAACTATTTCTATCAGAAGTGTTTTTTTAACGATGGCAGCCATTTGCTGTTCGCCGGCGAGTTCGACGGCAACTGGAACTATTATCTGCTGGACCTCGCAAAAGCCGAGGCGGTGCAGCTAACGGAAGGCGCCGGTGATAACACGTTTGGCGGTTTCCTTTCCCCGGATGATAAATCCCTTTATTACGTGAAGAACGACCGGACGCTGCTGGAAGTTAACCTCACGACGCTGCAAGAGCGCGAAGTGTATCGCGTCGCCGATGACTGGGTTGGCTACGGCACCTGGGTGGCCAACAGCGATTGCACCAAGCTGGTCGGCATCGAGATTGCCAAAAGCGACTGGACGCCGCTTAACGACTGGCAGATTTTCCACGATTTCTTCCACAAAGGCCCCCGCTGCCGCCTGCTGCGCGTCGATCTGCAAACCGGCGAAAGCCGCGTGATCCACGAAGAGAAAAAATGGCTGGGCCACCCGATCTATCGTCCGTTCGATGACAATACCGTCGCCTTCTGCCATGAAGGCCCGCACGACCTGGTCGATGCGCGGATGTGGATGGTGAATGAAGACGGCAGCAACGTGCGTAAAGTCAAAGCGCATGCTGAGGGCGAAAGCTGCACCCACGAATTCTGGGTCCCGAACGGCTCCGCGCTGGTGTACGTCTCTTATCTGAAGGGCCAGCAGGGTCGAACAATTTATAGCTTCAACCCCGATACCGGCGTCAATGAAGCGGTGATGCAGATGCCGGCCTGTTCGCATCTGATGAGTAACTTTGACGGCACGATGCTGGTTGGCGATGGCTCCGGTACCCCGGTGGACGTCAAAGACACCAGCGGCTACACCATTGATAACGACCCGTATCTGTACGCTTTCGATGTCGCGAAGCAGGCCTATTTCCGCGTCGCGCGTCACGATACCTCCTGGGCAACGGTAGCCAATAGTCGCCAGGTGACCCACCCGCACCCGTCCTTTACGCCGGACGATAGCGCCATTTTGTTCAGTTCCGATAAAGACGGTAAACCTGCCGTGTATATCGCGAAGCTGCCGTCACAGCCTGAGATGCTGAAGGCATAGCGTTAGCCACTGTTTGAGTTAGTGTTTCTGTAACTGGCCTTGCCCTCCTTTTGGAGGGCTTTTTTGTGCCCGCCGTTTTCCCCGGATTGCGCTGCCCTTATCCGGGCTACATGACGTGCATAGGGGGTAGCCCGGAGAGGCGCATTGCGCCGCCTCCGGGAAGAGGGATTCATACCAACAGAAAACCCCGGCTGACCGCTCCGGGGGAAAACGATGAGGATATTTTTTAAGTTAGAACGAGTAGGCGACACCTACGCGGAAACGGGTCTGGCGGTCGCTGCGATCGTTGACGCCAACGTTGCCGAGCTCGCCGTACGGCGCCCAGTTTTTATCCAGCTTATAGGCAACCTTAAGGTTGTACTCCTGCGAGTACGGTTTATTGTCGTTACGATTAACCCCTTCCGAACTACGCGCATAAACATAGTTCAGCTCGGTACGCCAGTCGCCTAAAACAAAACCGGCCCAGGCATCGCCACGGTTAACCTTATCGTCATCTTTTCCTGCACTCGCCGGATAGCGCGTGTATTCATAACGATAGCGGGCGGCAACGTAGAAACCATTATCGAAACTGTACTGCACATGCAGATTAGGCTTATAGATTGAACGGCTATCGTTACTTTCAATAACAAATCCCGGCGTTACCGCGAAGTTCTTATCCGCCTTCCAGCGCCAGCTAATGGTCTCTTCATGACCATTACCGACAACATCCGAATAAGGCTGACTGGCGTTATCGCCACCCGATTTCCACTTCGCTTCAACGGAGAAGCCAAAGCCGTTATCAAAACGATGGGAGACGGAAACGCGGTCGGCGTTGCTCTTGTCCGACTTCCCTCCATCGATGAATTCGTGACGTAAATCTACCGTGACAGCTGAAGCCGCGAAAGACATGCCGCAGAGTGCAGCAAGGGCCAGAGATCTTGCGAACATAAATTACCCCTCGTAATTAAAATATCGTTTCGTTTTTATAAAACCGTATTTTATTTTTTAGGCAATAATGTTTTAGTGATCGCGATCGTAATTATTTGTTTCAAAAAAGGTGGCACAGAAAGACGTGACAACGCTCAACAAAATAGCGCGCCAGGGAGGGATTTTGTGAGGGAAAAAGGCCAGGCGACAAAAACAAAAAAGCCTCCGCGCGGAGGCTCACTACACTGATATCAGAAAGGGCTTATTAACGTTCAACCGCCAGCGCCACGCCCTGGCCGCCGCCGATACACAGCGTGGCCAGCCCTTTGCGGGCGTCGCGTTTGATCATCTCATGCACCAGGGAAACCAGGATCCGGCAGCCGGAAGCGCCGATCGGGTGGCCCAGCGCAATGGCGCCGCCGTTGACGTTCACCCGCCGCTCGTCCCATTCCAGCACCCTACCCACCGAGATTGCCTGGGCGGCAAAGGCTTCGTTGGCTTCGATAAGATCGACTTCATCCAGCTTCCAGCCCGCGCGCTCAAGGCAGCGGCGGGTAGCATGGACCGGGGCGATGCCCATCAGCGCCGGATCGACGCCCACGCTGGCAAAGGCGCGGATCCGCGCCAGAATCGGCAGCCCCAGCGCCTCGGCTTTGGTCTCGCTCATCATCATCACCGCCGCCGCGCCATCGTTAATGCTTGAGGCATTGCCCGCGGTGACCGAGCCCTGCTGGTCAAAAGTCGGCAGCAGGCTGGCCAGCGCTTCAGCGCTGGGGTCGACGCGCGGCTGCTCATCGGTATCCACCAGCCGCGGAATACCGTTGAGTTCGCTGGTCACCGGAACGATTTCATCGCGAAAACGGCCGGAGTCAATCGCCCGCCGCGCTTTGTGCTGCGAGCTAAGCGCCCACGCGTCCTGCAATTCACGGCTAATACCGTACTCGCGCGCCAGGTTCTCCGCCGTCACGCCCATATGGTAGTCATTAAACGCATCCCACAGGCCATCGTGGACCAGGCTGTCGATAAGCTGGCTATTGCCCAGCTGCGCGCCGGTCCGGCTATCGGTCAGCACATGCGGGGCGCGGCTCATATTCTCCTGCCCTCCGGCGATCACCACGTCCGCTTCGCCGCACTGAATCGCCTGAGTCGCCAGGTGCAGCGCTTTCAGCCCGGAACCGCAGACGTCGTTGATGGTAATGGCAGAAACGGTATTAGGCAGCCCGCCGCGTATCGCCGACTGACGCGCCGGATTCTGTCCGGTTCCTGCCGTCAGAACCTGGCCGAGGATCACCTCATCAATACTCTGCGGATCGACGCCGCTGCGCTCCACTAACGCCTTTACCACCACGCTGCCCAGCTCCACCGCAGAATGACGCGATAGCGTGCCCTGAAAACAGCCGATTGGCGTTCGCAACGCGCCGACGATTACGACATCTTTCATCCTCTACCTCTGCTCCGCCTCTGCGCAAAGAAACAGCATCATAGTAGTGAATTGTTATCAAAAAATTTCGCAATTGTTTAAAAAAAGTGAGGGAAATCACAAAGATCGTCGGCGATGGCAAAAATGGCCCCTATTTGCGCCCATGCCCCTGCAGATGCTGACGCAGCCAGCTTCCGGCTTCGCCCGGCGGCGCTTTTTTATTCCACAGCAAATCGGTAGAGATCGTCCGCGGCCAGCCGGCAATATCCAGCGCCACCAGGCTTCCGCTGCCGGCAAACTCCTCCACCAGCGCGCTGGGCAAAATACACCATCCCAGCCCCTGAGCCGCCATGCTGAACAGCAGCAGATAGTTTGGCGCTGACCAGACCAGGCCGCGCGCCGGTTCAGCCGAATTGTCCAGATAGGTGCTCAGGCGCAGTTCGCGCCAGCTGAACAGCTCGTCACGGGTGACTCTACCCTGAGCCGCCAGCGGGTGCCGGGGCGCCACGAAAATAGCCATTTCGGTTTGCATCGGCAGGCGGATGCTGCCTATTTCTGTCGGGTAGCTCTCCCTGGCCTCAATCAGCCCTACCTGCGCCCGCTCCTTTTGCAGCAGGTCGATAACGTCGTCATCTTCGCCAATCAGGCACTCAAATTCGGTATGCGGAAAACGGCGATCGAACTGCGCCAGCAGATCTTCTAGCACATCGGGATGCAGCGTATCGGAGAGCACAAAGGTCAGGCGCGCTTCGGTGTTGCCAGACAGCGAAATGGCCAGTTCATCCAGCCTGTCGCTGGCCGCCAGAATCGCCTTCACATAGCTCAACACCTGTTCGCCCTGCGGCGTCAGCGTCGGTTGCCTGGAGGTGCGATCGAACAGCGTCACGCCAAGATCGGCTTCCAGGTTGGCGATTGCGGTGCTGATGGTGGACTGGCTTTTACGCAGCCGCCGCGCCGCGCCAGAGAACGAACCGCAGGCCACGGATTCGACAAAAGCGGTTAAAGCTTCGGGAGAATAGCGCATGAACTATCTACTTTATCGATGGATACTATCTTTTGTTTATCATATTTATCCATAAAATGCCGGGTAATTTCTTATAAAGTCCGGAGGCACCAAGCCATGCAACAAGTCAACGCCCAGCGCAAAACGCTGACGGAACGGGTCATTCACGCTATCAGCTTTGAAGGTCTGGCGACGCTGATCCTCGCCCCGACCGCCGCATGGCTAATGCAGCGTTCGGTGGTCGAAATGGGCGGGCTCAGTATCCTGCTCGCGACGCTGGCGATGGTCTGGAACATTATCTATAACGCCCTGTTTGACCGCCTGTGGCCGGTTTCCCGTGTCGTCCGCAACCTGCGGGTCCGCGCGCTGCACGCGATCGGCTTTGAGTCAGGCTTTATTCTTATTGGCGTCACCATGGTCGCGCTGGTGCTGGGCGTCTCGCTGATGCAGGCGTTTATGCTGGAAATCGGCTTTATGCTGTTCTTCCTGCCCTACACCATGGCCTTCAACTGGGCGTGGGATACGCTGCGCGAGCGCGCGATGAAGGTTCGCCAGCAGCGAATCGCCACCCGCCGCTCATCCTGCACGGATCGCCCGATTGATTGACGGGCGCCCCGCCGCTTCACTTATTAGCCAGAAACTATCGCCGCAGCCCATTCATAAATGTGATAAATTGCACTCCTTTTTGTTCGTTTTCTGGTTGATAAAGTCGCATAATGTCTAAAATTTGGTCTAAAGAAGAAACTCTCTGGAGTTTCGCCTTATATGGCACTGCTGTAGGCGCTGGCACGTTATTCTTGCCGATCCAACTGGGATCCGCGGGCGCCATTGTTCTTTTCATCACCGCGCTGGTCGCCTGGCCGTTGACCTACTGGCCGCATAAAGCGCTGAGCCAGTTTATTCTCTCCGCCAACATCGCCCCGGGCGAGGGGATTACCGGCGCCGTTAACCACTACTATGGTAAAAAGATCGGCAGCCTGATTACCGGTCTCTATTTCCTCGCCTTTTTCGTGGTCGTGCTGATCTACGCGGTCGCCATTACTAACTCGCTCGCGGAGCAGCTATCCCGGCATGTCCCCATCACCTCTCAGGTACGGGCGCTGCTCA
>ERZ1108168.1045-NODE-1045-length-13976-cov-12.360319_pt1 | contig 13976 bp, 17 predicted proteins | sample MGYA00403704_ERZ1108168 | MGnify/ENA primary metagenome ERZ1108168 (study PRJEB35170, sample SAMEA104062421) | human gut metagenome | biome: human gut; feature: human-associated habitat; material: faeces | place: Denmark | collected 2012-06-12 ...
AACCGTATAAGTTAAGTTGCTTTCTCTTAACTTACACGGTTTATTTTACACTCTCTCAAAAGCACGCCCAGGCATGCCTTTTCTTTTGAATTCTCTTTGTCTGCGAATGCAGAATACCACTTTAATTTTCCAGGCTTTCCATCATCCTTTCAGTGATTTCATCGGCCGTCAATTCCGGGTGTTGTGAAAAACAGTTCAGGATCTTTGCGATGACTGACTGATCTTCGTCTAAAATTTCAGCAATCTCTGATTCGCTCATCCCTCTCTTTACATTTCTCAGCGTTTGCTTAATGACCTTACTTAATTCCCCTGCCGCTTTGCCCTGTTCAAATGCCTTTAATTTCATCGTGCATTCATCCATCTCTGCCAACCTAAGCATGGTATCGTAGAAATAGGCCTCATAATCCGGAGTTAATTCGCTCATCTTTTTTACCACCTTTCTAATTTCTGCATCCTGCTCACTGATTTTCGCGATCCACGGCCACTTTTCAGGCCACTTTGAACAGCCAAATAAAATTGCCCACCGCTGCAAACCATCCAATTCCTGGATCGGCTTATCATTCAGCACATCGACTCTTCCTGTTTCCATAATGCTCAAATGAGTAACTTCTGTCAAGGGAATCTCTGATTTTTTAAAGCGTATTTCTGATTCATCGGTAATCATTCCAGGAATCGGGAAGAACGCATAATCTGCGATTAAAATAAGCCACGCTTTTTTTAGATTTTTATAGGCTTTCCCTTTTGTCTGCTGCCCAGCCAAAAGACGTGCCGCATAATATTGAAAGCGTTTTAAAACATCTTCAAAATCACCTTGCTTTTGAATTTCAACCGCAAAAAGAATTTCATCATTAATTATCCCATGAATATCATAGCGAATAGCCTTCTGCTTGTCATAATCAACTTTTTCCTCATTGTTTAAGATTTTCAATGTATCAATCGTACAATAATTCCATTTCATCAGGAAATCTTTAAGACATTCAGTATCCTCTGGATTCCCTAAGATATTTTTGATCAACCAATCGTCCAACAATGAAGGAACTTTCGTATTTTGCCTCATTGCTCTGTAGTACGGTCTTTTTTCATTGACAAGAAAAACTTCTGTCTGCATTTTCTCATCTTCTTTATCTTTAATATTGCGTTTTTTTAAAAAAAGCCCCGCAGGTTATTAGAAAAAGTGAGATTTTTAGTAACATTTAAGGTATGTCAGTATAAATAAAGTAAGCGTATCTTTGCCTCCCTCTTAAGATGTTGTTCGAGAGACCGGGCTACTTCATAGCTGTCACCACTGGTTTCCTTAATCATATTTAGGATAGCAGCCTCTGTTGCTGGAACTGTAGATGCACCTTGGCGAACATAAGCACCCTCCGGACGAATCCCTTTTCCACGCAAGTAATACGGTCTTGCCGTACCTCGCTGAACAGTTACACACACTATTGGCTTTTCGTCCATGAGATCATTATGACATTCCACAAACATAGTAACATCTGGCCGCACAGTATCCCTAACCGCATTGGTTACACGCAGCATAGTACCATCAACATCATCAATACCACAGACTGTTCCATCATCGTTCACACCAATATAGAGTGTGCCGCCATCACAATTTGCAAAAGTTATAATTGAATTTTTGATGTCTTCAACGTATTCTCTCTTGAATTCAGTTGTTTTGTTCTCTATGATCATCATGGTTCCTCCGGCAATTCTAATCATTTCTTACCATTTACAATCAGTATGTAATTTTTTAATAAAGTCATTTATTTTTTTTAGAAACAATCTAATCTAGAATTCTTTTAAGCATATCGATAACGGTTTTTGCTGATTTATCCGGAATTTCAACATTTGCTGATCGCTTCCAGCGAAAAGAAAAAACAAGACATTCCAGCTTGATTCTCCGCTGAACATCTTGTTTTATTGAATTTCAGTTACGCCGCCGCAGGATTATTCTGATACGCCGCTGCCAGCCGCATCAGACTTTCTTTTAGCAGAGAAGTCGGACAGGCCAGATTGATCCGCTCGAAGCCGCTGCCTTCCTCGCCGAACAAATACCCTTCATCTAAGAACAACAGCGCTTTCTTCGTCATGAATTCTTCCTGTTCGTCTTGATCCGCAAAATAGGCCCGCAGATCAACCCATAACAGATATGTTCCCTCTAAGGGGGAAACGATCGCTTTCGGGAAATGTTCAGCGAAGAAATCCACCGCGGTTTTCCGGTTGGTTTCCAATAGCACCAACAGTTCTTCCAGCCAGCCCTCACAATGGCGATACGCCAACGTTGCCGCTTCATAGGCCATGATGTTGAGATGGCCGTTGATATAGCTGCTCATCGTTGCCTTGTAGGCTGCGCGCAGTTCAGGGTTGGAAATCACAATATTGGAGCATTGCATGCCTGCCAGATTGAAGGTTTTGGATACCGACGTACAGACGATCATCCGGTCGCTCAACTCTTTTGACAAGGAAGCGAATACAGTATGCTTGTGCCCCGGCAGGATCAGATCGAAATGAATTTCGTCGGAAACGATCAGGATATCATGCTTCAGACACAGCTCGCCGACCTTCATCAGCTCTTCCTTCGTCCAGACACGGCCGATCGGATTATGCGGGCTGCAGAAGATCAGCATTTTTACATTGGGATCCGCCAGCTTTGTTTCCAGATCTTCAAAATTGATCGAATAGACCCCATCCTGATTGATCAGACTGCTGGTTACCGTCCGACAGCCGCAGGCCTCAATCGTCTTTTTAAACGGATAGTAAACCGGTGTCAGAATGGCTACCTTTTCCCGCGGCTGCACGAAGGCTCGCACCGCAACATTGATCGCCGTCACTACGCCCGGAAGCAAGACCAGCCAGTCCTTGTCAATCGTCCAATGATGGCGGCGCTGCATCCAGTTCACCGTTTCCGTGTAGTAATCCTCTCCGGCATCGGTATAGCCTAAAATCCGATTGTCGAGAAACTGCTTGAGTCCTTCGGTAATCTCCGGCGGATTTTTCAGTTCCATATCCGCGACAGACAGCGGCACAATCCCCTCCGGCACTTCCGGATTGTGCTTGCGCATACCCTGCCATTTGCTTGAATTCTGGGGCTGACGGTTGATTCGGGTCGTGAAATCATAGCTCATATTCTTATCCCCACTTTCTGACTTCGCTTTGTCAATGCTTAAAAGACTTGCTTATTTACGGATATAACCGCTCTTGATGCAGGCTTCTTTGACGGCCTGCGACACGGCGGGAACGACGCGGGAATCAAATGGCGAAGGAATAATATATTCTTCCGTCAACTCTTCCGCCGGAATCAGATCCGCAATGGCCTGAGCCGCCGCCAGCTTGACTTCTTCTGTGATCCGGGTGGCCTTCGCATCCAGCGCGCCGCGGAAAATACTCGGGAATGCCAACAGGTTGTTGACCTGGTTCGGGAAATCAGAACGTCCGGTAGCCGCGATCAAGGCGCCGCCTTGCTTCGCTTCGTAGTAATCAATTTCCGGCGTCGGATTGGCCAGCGCCACGATAAAGCAGTCCTTATTCATCGTCGCGATATCCGCTTTGGTCAACAGGTTGCCCTTGGAAACACCGATGAACACATCTGCGCCGACCAGCGCTTCTTTTAAGTTAGCCGGACTTTCGCCATGCAGGTTTGTATACTCCAGAAGTTCCTGCTTTAATGGATTATAGCTGTCCTTCTTTTCCGGATGCAGCACACCCTTGGAATCAAAGGCCAGAATGTTTTTGAAGCCATAATTGAACATCATTTTGATAATCGAGCTGCCAGCGGCACCGACGCCGTTGACGATGACCTTCATGTCCTCAGCCTTCCGGCCGGTTAAGCGCAAACCGTTGATCAGCGCCGCCAGAACGACGATTGCCGTACCATGCTGATCATCATGGAATACTGGGATGTTCAGCTCTTCAATCAGCCGCCGTTCAATTTCAACACAGCGCGGAGCACTGATATCTTCCAGATTGATCGCGCCCAAGCCCGGAGAGATCAGCTTGCAGACCTTGATGATTTCTTCCGGATCTTTAGAATCCACACAGATCGGGAAAGCATCCAAACCGGCGAAACGATGCATTAACAACGCCTTGCCTTCCATGACCGGCAAGCCCGCAACCGCGCCGATATCGCCTAAGCCCAGCACCGCTGTCCCATCGGTCACTACGGCTACGGTATTGCCTTTGCCGGTATAACGGTAGGCGTTTTCCGGATCCTTGTTGATCTCTAAGCATGGCTGGGCAACGCCCGGCGTGTAGGCTAGCGTCAGATCTTCCGGAGTTTCACAGGGAACCTTCGGTTCGATGGATAATTTGCCATGGTGCAGTTCGTGCAGTTTCAGTGCGTCTTCATAAACAGTCATTGTGTTATCCCTCCACTTTTTCTTTCTTCTTGTTTTTGGCTAAACGTTTTTTGCCCGGAATGCCCGGTTTGGTCATTTCCTGAACGTCCATGATGATTTCCAGATCATGCTCAGTAATCAATCCGCTTTCCAACAGAACCTCGCGCAGCGTGCGGTTCTCAATCAGCGCCTGCTTGGCAATCCGGCTGGCGTTGGCATAACCGATATGCGGAGCGAAGGCCGTGATCGGCGATACGGAACGTTCGACAAAGAACAGGCAGTTTTCCTTGTTGGCCTTGATTCCGTCAATCGCATTGATGCGCAGCGTATGACAGGCATTGGACAGAATCTCAATCGACTCAAACAGATTTTTAAACAGCACCGGTTCAAAGACGTTCAGTTCCAGCTGCCCGGCTTCGGCGGCTTTGGCAATCGTCACATCGTTGCCGATGACATTGAAGCAGGCCTGGTTGCAGACCTCGGCGATGACCGGATTCACCTTGCCCGGCATGATCGAGCTGCCCGGCTGCCGATCCGGCAGTTTGATTTCCGCCAGTCCCGCTTTCGGACCGGAGGCCATCAAACGCAAATCGTTGCACATCTTGGACAGGTTGACCGCCAAGACTTTCAGCGCGCCGGAAGCAAAGGCCAGCGTGTCGCAGTTGCGCGTTCCGTCGACCAGATCCTTGGCCGCCGTCAGCGTGATGCCGCTGATTTCGGAAAGCACCGGCACGATCAGCTTCTTATATTTTTCATCGGCATTCATACCCGTTCCGACCGCGGTCGCCCCCATGTTGACCGCTTTTAAATCGTTGAAGGCGACGCGGATGCGCTTGATATCGCGGCCGACCATCGTTGCATAGGCATGAAATTCCTGACCTAAGCGAATCGGTACAGCATCCTGCAGATGCGTCCGCCCCATTTTGATCACGCCGTCAAATTCCTTGGCCTTCTTCAGCAGGGAATGCTGCAGCTCACTCAGCTCGTTGAGCAGCACTTCGACTAAGGCCAGCGCTGTCAAGCGTCCGGCGGTCGGAAATACGTCATTGGTTGACTGACCAAAATTGATGTGATCGTTAGGATGAATATAATCATAGACACCGATCGTGTGACCGGCCAGCTGCGCCGCGCGATTGGCGATGACTTCATTGGCGTTCATGTTGAAGGAAGTTCCGGCTCCGCCCTGAATGCAGTCCGTGATAAACCATTCATCCAGCTGCCCGCTAATCACTTCATCACAGGCCTCCGTAATGTATTTTAATCGTTCGTCATCCAGAAAACCGCATTGGTTGTTGCAGTAAGCACTGGCCTTTTTCACCTTGCCGATCGAACGGATCATCTGCGTGTGCATCCGCCGTCCGGTAATCTGAAAATTCGTCATGGCCCGCTGTGTCTGCGCGCCGTATAAGGCATTCTTCGGGACTTCGATTTCACCCAGCGAATCATGTTCCCACCGGAACTGATCCAGGGTTTGTTCTGTTGCGTTCATGCGTTCTGTGAATTCTCCTTTTCTTCTTTCCATTCCTCTTCCGTTAACACCCGGATGCCGTTTTGAGAAAACAATTCGGCAGCGATGCCGCTGCCCGGTTTCAGCGTGCGGGTAAAACTTCCATCATAAATTAAACCTTTTCCACAGGAGGGACTTTTTGACTTCAAGACAGCCATTGTGATCTTGTTTTCCTGAAGCAAAGCCAGTGCTGCTTCCGCGCCCTTTTGAAAAGCCGCAGTACAGTCTTTCCCCTTCTGGGTACAGACTTGGTTTTCTTGTCTTTCACAAGGATCGCGGGGAATTTCAAGACCGCCCATCACTTCCGGACAAATCAGAATAGCTTCCCCCTGTTCCACCAGTGCTTTTAACCCTTCCACGGTATTGGACTTACCGTCATAGCGGCAGGCAACCCCGCCTAAACAGGCACTGATCGCGATCATTCAAAATCCTCAGCGTACAAATCGTTTCCCTGGGTATCAAAGCAGACAAAGACCGGGAAATCTTCGACTTCCAGCCGCCGGATCGCTTCGCTCTGCAGATCCTCAAAGGCGATCGTTTCCACCTTTTTCACGCGCAGACCCAATAACGCGCCAGCGCCGCCGACCGCTGCGAAATAAACTGCCTGGTTGCGGATCATCGCGGCTTTGACTTCATCGCTGCGTTTGCCCTTGCCGATCATGCCGGCCAAGCCCAAATTCAATAACTGCGGAGTATAGACATCCATCCGGGTAGCCGTGGTCGGCCCGGCACTGCCGAAAATCATGCCCGGCGGCGTCTGCGTCGGTCCGACATAATAAATAATCTGTCCGCGAAGATCAAACGGCAGGGGCTGACCTTCGTCGAGCAGCTGCTGCATCCGCTTGTGCGCCGCATCGCGGGCAGTATAGATCACACCGCTTAAAAACACCTGTTCCCCGGCCCTTAAAGACTGACGATCTTCCATCGTCAAAGGCAGCTGAATTTTCTTCATTTACAGCACCACCTTTTTATGCCGGGTGACATGACAGTTGATATTCACGGCCACCGGCATTCCCGCAATGTGCGTCGGGAACCATTCAATGTTGACTTTGAGCGCTGTCGTCCGGCCTTTTAAGCCCATCGGGCCGATGTTGAGCTGATTGATCTGTTCCAGACATTCGCGCTCCAGCTGACGGTATTGTTCATTCTCATTTTCGCTGTCCAGCGGTCTGCACAGCGCACGTTTGGCAAGATAGGCCGCATAATCCATCGTACCGCCCACACCGACCCCGACGACCATCGGCGGACAGGCGTTCGGTCCTGCCAGTTTGACTGTTTCCACAATGAATTCACGGACGCCTTCGACGCCCTCGGCTGGCTTGCACATCTTAATCCGTGAGCAGTTTTCCGAGCCGAAGCCCTTGGCCGCGCATTCGATGACAACCTGATCGCCTTCCACGATTTCGGTATAGATGACCGCCGGCGTATTGGTCAGTGTGTTCCTGCGCTCAAACACCGGATCACTGACCACAGAATTGCGCAGATAGCTTCCCTGATAGGCCTCCTCGACGCCCTTGTTGACGGCCTCCTTTAAGGAACCGCCAATAAAATGCACATCCTGTCCGATGCTCAGCCAGACCACCGCCATCCCGGTATCCTGACAGATCGGCAGCCGCTTGGTTTTCGCCAGTTCCGCGTTTTCCATCAGCAGCTCTAGTGCCTGCTTGGCTCTTGGCTTGTCTTCCTTTTCGGCATAGGTGACCAGTTTCGTCATCACGTCGTCAGGATATTCAAAAGCGATGCCGCTGCAGCAATCCCTTACGATTTCCTGTATTTTTTTGACTTCAATTTCTCGCATACTCCTAAGCCCTTTCTGTTTGTTATTGTAACACAAACAAAACGGGGAATGAACTGCTTAATCCCCGCATTCCAGGATGTTCCTGATTCTGATGTAAATTCTTTCAATAAGGAACGCAGCTCTGCTGAAATCACTTTCAGAAACAACATTTCACTCCCATTTTCACAGCCTTGGGAATACAATAGAAAAAGAGGTGAGAAGATGAAAAAAATTGAGATTGAACAGCTGGATAAGAATCTGATTTCGATGATCCACAACGACTGGGCCGTCCTGACCGTTCCCGATGAAGGCAAGGTCAACGGCATGACCGTCAACTGGGTACAGATGGGATGGCTGTGGAACAAGGCTGTCGTCACAGTGTATGTCCGCCCGCAGCGGCATACCTATCCATTGATCGAACAGAATGAGTGCTTCTCGCTGGCTTTCTTCGATGACGATCAGCAGGATAAGCTGGCGTATTTGGGCAAGGCCAGCGGCAAAGACGCCGATAAGCTGGCGCATGTCGGCTACACGACGACCGTTCGGGACGGCGCTCCCTGCATCGATCAGGCACGGTTGGTGCTGGTGCTAAAAAAGCTGGTGGCGATGGAGCTTACCGGCAGCCAATTTGTGGACAAAACCATAGAAGCAGCCAGTTATCCCCACCAGGACTATCACAAGGCTTATACCTGTGAGATTGTGGCGGCCTATCAAAAAGAAGCTTAAATTGATTGAACAGAGTGTTTAAAGCAAAAACGGCAGCGATTTTGGAAAGTCCATGCTTTCCAGGTTCTGCCGTTTTTCTTCAGTTTCGTCATAAAAATATGCATGGGCGCAGATTTTAAGTCATTAAAATATGCATGCTTGCATATTTTTACGTTCAGATTTCTACTTATAATAGAAACTCAAACTATTTCACTTATTCAGGAAGGAGGTTCAGATATGTTAAGAAGAAAAATCCACCAACAGTTACTGGACTGGAAAGTGAAAAAAAAGAAAAAGAGTTTAATTATCAGTGGTGCTCGGCAAGTGGGAAAAACGTTTATTATCCGTGAATTCTCAAAAGAATATGGGTCTTTTATTGAACTCAATTTCCTTGAAAATCCCTCATTGATATCGGTCTTTTCCGGTGATTTAGATGTTGAAACGCTGTTGACAAATCTATCGTTTTATTTTAAAAAATCAGCATTTATCCCAGGGGATACGCTCATTCTTTTTGATGAGGCTCAAGAATGCCCGCAAGCGATAACTTCCCTAAAATTTTGGACATCAGACGGTAGATTTGATGTTATCGCAACCGGATCCGCTTTGGGCATGAATTACAACATTCCAACTTCCTATCCGGTAGGCTATGTTGAATATTTAGATATGTATTCCCTGGACTTTGAAGAATTCCTATGGGCGAACCAGATCAGTGATCAACAAATTGATCTTCTGAAGTATCATTTCACTGAAAGAAAAAAAGTCCCTGTGTTCCTGCATAAAAAAATGATGGATTACTTGCGGCTTTACATGGTCATTGGCGGGATGCCGGAAGTTGTGGATACCTACATTCAAACCCATGATTTATCAGAGGTGGATGCTCGGCAACGAACAATTTATCGTGATTATCTCTATGACATTGCCCGTTTTGCCCAATCCGACATCAAAATCAAAGCCGAAAATTGTTACAAATCCATCCCTTTACAGCTTTCAAAAGAAAACCATAAATTCCAGTATAAAATCGTTGAACATAAAGGAACAGCCAGAAAATTTAAATCCAGTCTTGACTGGTTGGAAAACGCTCATTTTATTAAAACGGTTTACAATGTATCCAGTCTTTCCTCCCCTTTGGAAGCCTTTACGATCCAGGATAACTTTCGCTTGTATCCCACCGATATTGGATTATTGATTTGTTATTATGATTTTGCCCTTAAAAAAGCCATTTTAGAAGATAAAACGATCAGCGATTTACCGCAGAGTCTCATCCTAAAAACGGCAAAAGGCGGATTGTATGAAGCACTGGCAGCCGACTTTCTCATTAAACGAGGCTATCAGCATATTTTTTTCTATAAACCGGTCAACAGTACGCTGGAGATCGAGTTCCTAATTACCAATCAAGACGGCATAATCCCGATTGAAATTAAAGCGGGAAAAAGCAAAACAAATTCATTAGATATTCTATTGAATCAGTCTTCCATTCCTTTCGGATATAAAATGGCGGATCAGAATATCGGCGTCAGTGAAAAGAAAATTACGTTGCCGCTATACATGTTAATGTTTTTGTAAACAGGAAGCCCTTGTGCTTCCTGTTTTAGTGTTTGGCTAACAATGCCATTGTATTTTGACGGGATGGGATTCATCCTGGATAGCTTGAGCGGAAAGCGAGACATGCGCCTGCCGCCAGAACTCACAAATTAACAGTTCGATTTCATCAGGTGGGAAATTCAGACTCTGATCATAAATCCAAGCGGCTGCCGCATAGAACAGAAAACCTAACGCGTTCGTCGGGGTGGTCAGCGTCCCGCATGCCGCGGCGATGGCACGAGCTGCGGCTTGGGCAATCGGATCTTCCGTTTCTCTGGCAATCTGATTAGCTTCTTTAATCAGCGGCTTCATTGTTTTCTCCGGTAAGCTCTGCAGGGCGGTCTTTAGACAGGCGTCCAAAATCACACAAAGACGTTGGCAGTCCGCTGCCTTTTTACAATAAATCCCCGCAATGCTTTCCTGAACAAACCCCAGCGCCCAACAGACCAATGTGGCTTCGCTCTGGGTTTCAATCAGCCGCATCATCGCAGTACATTCCGGCGAATGGATATCGCCCAACATTTTTCTTAACTTCGCCATTGTTTTTCTCCTGTTTAATTAAATCAATATGCCTTCACAATGATCCAGCTCATGCTGAATGATCTGAGCCGGGAAGCCGCTGAATGTGCGCTGCTTCTGCCGTCCCTGTTCATCCTGATACTGAAGCTGGATCTTTTCAAATCGCTGAGCTTGACGCACGCCCTTTAACGATAAGCAGCCTTCCTCAGCCGTGTATTTTTTTCCGCTTGTTTTCAGAAGCTGGGGATTGATCATCACCACCGGCTCTCCCTCAAGCAAAATTGCAATCACCCGTACCGGACGGCCGATCATATTGGCCGCCATCCCCACGCAGTGATCGGCATGAGCCATTAACGTATCCCGCAAATCCCGCGCTATATTGAAATCCTGCGCTTGCGCCGGACGGCTGATCCGGCTTAACAAAATCGGATCGGTAACAATCTCACAGATCATAAAATCAATTTCCTTTCTTTAATCCATCTCACTTCAGCCGCGTGCCGGCTTGTTTATATTCCGCTTCAAGAGGATACCGTGCTTCTTCGCCGCCTGCTGAAACAAATCGACAGCCAGTTTTGCTTTTTCCTGAACCGACGTCAGCGGGGCTTTGGCCAACTGACTCATACAGACCTGCAGATCCGCCAGCGGCAGCAGCGTAACCGCCAGACAGTAAAAGCTTTTGCGGCGGCCATCATTATAATGTTCCAGCAGGTCTTTCAAAATTACTAGTTTCTCCTCCAGCTGTGCCTCAAACACATCGGTGCCGACCCGTTTCAGCTCATCCAGATCTTTCAGCCGGTGACGGCAGGTCACAAAGGAAACCGTATCTTCGGTACAGGCCATCTTCTCACATGGATAATTTTGACATTGACAACAGTATTCCAGATTGCCTTGTTCTTCGGCACACTTTAACAATCTGCACACGGACTTTCCCGGTGCTCCGCAGCCTGGACAATGTCCGCCCAGATACAGCGTGCAGCAGCCGCAGGCCAGACCGCACAGAGAGAACATCGGATACTTTCGAACTTTTCCTTTCATGCCTTTCTCCCCTTTCATCGCAGTTTCCATTGGTATCTGCGCATATCTACACAGCCGTTAGGCTTAAATTCAACCCCTTCCGCTTCCAGCAGAGAACGCTGCTGATCCCAATCCGGCGCGGTTCGCCCCTGACTGTTGACAACGCGGTGACAGGGAAAGTCACCGTAGAAGTGGGAATGGGAACAGGCTTTGCCGACATGCCGGGCATGCTTGGGATAGCCGGCAAGCTCAGCGATCTGACTGTAGCTGGCCACCTGACCGTAAGGAATCTCGCTGATCACCGCCAGAACTAACGCGTCAAAATCTTCATTCATCGTCATGCTCCTTCCCCGTTGAACGAATGAGCTGCTTCCAACAGCGAATCGCCTCCGATTCAAACTTGTCGCGGTGCAGAATCATCCAGTTCTGATTTTCCAGCTCAATGCCTTCAATTTGGACTTCCACAAGCTTTCCAGTCTGCAGCGGCTGCACCATCTCCTCAGGAAGCAGGGCAATTCCCAATCCGGCTAAGGCCGCCTGCTTCAAAGCCTGTGAATTGACGCTTTCCCAAGTCGGTTTGATTTGAAGCTGATGCAGCCGCAGCGAGCTGTCCAGACTGTCGCGGATCGCGCTGCCCGGCTCACGCAAAAGCCAGTTCTGCGCTTGCAGCTGATCTAAACTCAGCGTCTTGAGCTTTGCGGCAGGCAGATCATGACGACACACAAAGCTCAGACGATAGCGTGAAAACGGCAGCTTGAAAAGACTGTCTTCCTCGCATACCCCTTCGGTAAAACCGATGTCCACTTCGTTGGCCAGCACTTTTCTGACGATTTCGGATGCCCGGTCAACCTGAACCTGAACCGGCGTCTGCGGACACAACGTGCGGAATTGTTGGATTAAGGATGGCAGCCACATGTTGGCAATCGTGATGCTGGAGCCGATCCGCAGCAACGCCTGCTTTTCAATTCCGGCTGTACTTTGTTCGAGATCCTCAATCGCTTCCAAAACCTGAACAATCTTATGATACAGCTGCATTCCGCGCTCGTTCACTGTACAGCGCCGCCCAATCCGATCCAGCAGCGTATAGCCCAGCTGTTCCTCCAGTTCCACGACGACATGCGATACCGCCGGCTGACTCATATACAGCGCCTTGGCCGCGCGGGTAATGCCGCCCTGTTCCACAATTATCCGAAAGACCTTCATCTGCCGAATTGTCATCCCGCTTCCTCCTTTTCCGCCGAATTATTTCAGTCTGGCCATGTTTTCTTCTATCATAACTAAATAGTAATGCAAAAGATAGATTATTGCAATTTTACTTCTGACTTTATTTTGCGGATAATCAATAAGGAAGGAGTATTCTCATGCATTCATGGAAAAAGGGACTTTGGCTTTTTGGAGTTAATTTCTATATCAGTATGTTTACCTTTGGCGGCGGATACATTGTGATCCCGATGATCCGTAAAATTTTTGTTCAGCAGAAACAGCTCTTCACCGAAGCGGAGCTGTTGGAAATGGCAGCGATCGCCCAATCCTCACCGGGAGCTATTGCCGTGAATCTGTCGGTTTTGGCCGGACGGAGAACGTTTGGCATTGCCGGAGCCTGGATCAGCGCCTTCGGTGCGGTTCTGCCTTCGTTTCTTATTCTCGCGCTGATTTCCTCCTGTTATGATGCATTTCGCACACAGCCGCTGATCAACGCCTGTCTTAAAGGCATGGAGGCCGGTGTGGCAGCGTTAATCGTTCAGCTGGTCGCCGATATGAGCGCAGCGATTTTCAGACAGAAGCAGAAGCTGCCGCATGTGATCCTGCCGGTTACCTTTCTGTGTGCTTTCGTCTTAGAAATTCCGGCAATGACGCTGCTTTTATTCTGGTGCTGCGTTTCCCTGGGCATCAGTGTTATCCAGCATGGGAAAGGAAGCCGAGTATGAGTTTAATTCTGGACTTGTTTCTTACTTTTTTAAAAATCGGATTGTTCAGCATCGGCGGGGGATATGCGACACTGCCCTTGATTCAGCAGCAGGCCGTTGTTGTCCATCCATGGCTGACACTGCAGGAGTTTACCGACATCATCACGCTCTCGCAGATGACGCCCGGACCGCTGGCCGTCAACACCTCGACGTTTGTCGGGATGCGCTTAGCCGGGATGGCGGGAGCCGCTGCGGCAACCGGAGGCTGCGTCCTGTGCGGAATTGTAATCAGTTTAGCTTTGCAGCACTTTTTCCGCCGCAATCAAAATCAGCGGGCAGTGCTGCAGTTGTTGGAAACGCTAAAATCCGCTTCCGTCGGGCTGATCGCCGCTTCCGCCGCCACGATCATCATGATCGCGTTGTTCGGCGTTTCCTCTTGGAAACAAACGCTGCATTTCAACCCTTCAGCTTTTCTGCTCTTCCTGCTGGCCCTGATCAGCATTCAAAAATGGAAACTCGGCCCCATGCCGATCTTAATTCTCAGCGCATTGGCCGGTTGTTTTTTCTACCTGTAATCCATTTCCTTGCTCAATTGAAAAGTTAAGTTCCACTTCTGAAAGGCGAAAATAAAAAGGTGAATT